>BNJT01001249.1_pt1 | contig 152904 bp, 316 predicted proteins | sample 8540491 | NCBI WGS metagenome assembly BNJT01 (sample SAMD00202455, study PRJDB9452) | human saliva metagenome | host: Homo sapiens
CTATTCTCCTGAAGTATGTTCTATATCATTATAGTTTAACGCAAAAGTGTAGCTATATAGTCATTTCCATAATGGGATAATCTATTTCTTTTTATCACCTGATTCATAAAAATCGATCATAGCAAGACCATTTTTCAGTTGTCCTCGAATCTGACTTTCTAACGTATGGCTAAATTCATATCCATATTCAGGGTTTATAGTTATTTTTACCTTCCTCTTCAAGCTCTTTTGAATTAAAAAGGGATTGAAAACTTTAAAAAGTAATTCCTCATCGGGCTTGTCCCATACAATATCAGCATCATACATGTATATCCAAGGATTCATAAATCCGACCATTAATAGTCCACCTTTTTTTCAATACTCGAGAAGCTTCTTTATACATGTTTTCTAGATCTTCGATATATACATTTGAAACCGGATTAAAAAAATAATATCAAAAGTTTCATCATCAAATGGAAATGGTTTTGTCATATCACCTTGAACTGTGTTGATTGTTAAACCCTCTCTTTTAGCAACCATTTCATCTCTTTCTAATTGTGATGTAGAGAAATCCATTATGGTTACATCATAACCTTTTAACGCAAAAAAACTGGACCCTGCTGTCCACCACCACAAGCTAATCCTAATATCTTTTTTCCATTGGCTTTTTCAAACCATTCTTCCGGAACTTTTTCCCAATTGTTAATGCTACAGAAATGGGCTTATTTTTTAAGTTCTTCTAATTGCTCATGTGTTAACGGCTCAGTATAGTCGTTATTTACATTATTCCATCTATTTTCATTAAATTTTTATATAATTGTTCATCTAATTATCTCCTCGTAATTTTTTTACCATTATAATTTATGTTAGATGTATTACATTAGATTTTTTTCAGCTCTACAAGTTTTGAGCTTCATAATCGATACAAAAAAATTTCTATTAAAACAACGTTACAATCACACCATTATCAGAGAATATTTATTTATTTTTTTCTTCGTTTCTTGTTTTTTTCTTTTCCCGACTTAAATACCAAAATGAAATATACGTTATCATTGCAATGAAAAATATTATGGAATAGACCTAATTGCATTTGATTGAAAACAAAATAATATATCGTAAAAACTAACGCAATCACAATATTACTTTTTAATAATTTTTCAGACCAAACTGTTCTTTTTCCAATCAGTATAATAAATAAATGACCTAATAGTATTATTATAATTGACAGTATTATAGAAAACTCTGTTGACCTTAACAAAAGCGTATTCCCTAAGAAGAGTAGAATAAATCCGTAAAACCATCTTTTTATTGTGTACCATAATACTCATCTCCTTTACACTTTATATTGTAAATCTAGAAGTCTAGTATGTCACCTGTTTTTATGTAATTTTATTTTCAGTTGACTACAAATTGTAGCCAAATCAACAAAAAAAGAATACAACTTCCAATAGTAAGATTAGTGACAAAAACACTGTCATCCTTATCTACATCGAAAAAGCTATATTCCTATTATCTTACGCTTCAATTACTCGAACACTGTCATCCAACTTCGCCCAGTGATTTGTTGGGCCGTGTCCATTACCTACATAGATTGGTTGAGCAATTGCTCCTTTGAATAAATTTGCGAGCTGTAATAATGCTCTCTTTCAAAGGCTGTCCTTTTGCTAGTTCAGCAGTAATACAAGCAGAGAATGTGTCACCTGTTCCATGGGTAGAAGCTGTTTGAATTCGTTTTAGCTTCTGTCCAAAAATGCTGTTCCGTCTTCTAATAAGACAAAGTCTTTTACAATATCCAGTGTTCCATGTCCGCCCTTAATAATGACATTTTTTTCACTCCAAAAATTTTTGTAAAATAGTTGCAGCTTGCATCATATCTTTTTCTGTTAAGATTTTCTTACCAATTAATTCTTCTGCTTCTGGTAAATTTGGTGTACAAACTGTGGCAATTGGTAATAATTCTTTTTAATCGTTTCAATCGCTTCTGGCTGTAATAATGGATGTCCGCCTTTAGCAATCATAACTGGATCCACAATTAATGGACCAAAAATTTACTTTTTTTATAATTTTTCTACTACAGTACGAACAACTCGACTATCTGCTAACATTCCTGTTTTTTTGCTGCACGAATATGAAAAATCACTTGCTAATGATTGAAATTGCGCATCAATAAATGCACTAGGTACTTCATGAACTGCTTGTACTCCTAAAGTATTTTTGCGCTGTTAAAGCTACAAAAAAATACTCATTCCAAAAACTTGTCGAGCTTGAAATGTTTTTTTAAATCTGCTTGAGCTCCTGCTCCGCCTCCTGAATCAGATCCAGCAATAGTCACTACTTGTATAGTTTCATTACTCATTTGCTTCCCTCCTAAAATTTCCGTTACTTTTTCTTAAACAGTAACATTTTTTTCTTGAATATTGTTAGCTTTCATTATCTCACTAACAATGGCTACTCCCGCTATGCCTGTTCCTTCCAGTAGTTCCATATTGTCTTCTTTAATACCACCAATGGCTACGATAGGAATCGATACAGTTGTCGCAATTTCCTTAAGAGTCTCAATAGAAGTTGGTTGAGTAATGACTTTTGTCGTCGTTGGATAAATGGCTCCTACACCCTAAATAATCTGCTCCATGTTTTTTTCTGCTTCTAATGCACGTTCAACTGTTTTAGCTGTAACTCCTAGAATTTTGTCTTTGCCAATGAGTTTTTCGAACTACTTCAACAGGTAATTCATCCGCTCCAATATGAACACCACTAGCATCAACAGCTAAACAAACATCCACTCGATCATCAATCATCAAAGGAATTTGATATCTATCTGTGATAGTCTTAACTTTATGAGCTAATTCATAATATTCCCTTTGTACTGCATTCTTTTTCTCTTAATTGCACAAGAGTCACACCAGAATTACAAGCTTCTTCTATTTTTTCAAAAAGTCTTCCTCTTTCCAATCATAACGAGCTGTTACTAAATAAAGGGCTAATATTTTATCTAACTTCTTCATTTGTCCAGTCCTCCATTTTTAGCATTTCTTGCCACTTTTCTTGGTACAATTTGGATAATTGATTACAAGTTTCGATTCGAAAAACTTTCCATTCCTTGCTGGAGTATCTTACTCGCTTTTTTTCTCCACATATATTAAAATAACTAATCGCTCCAATCGTTGCTTCTAATGCTTCAATTCCACTTCCTAAAAACGCCCGCAATTAAAGCTCCCACGATATCTCCTGTACCTGTAAATAATTCTAAAGAATCTACTCCATTTTTAGGCAAAAACAGTTTGAATCAGTAACGACTAAATCTTGTTCCCCGTTGCTAAAAAAACAGTTTGAGAATACATTTTAGCCAACTTTCTTAATGCATGAGCTAATTCCTTTAATTCCATTGTACTTTGGTCTTCCTTAGCACTATCGACTCCTTTAGCACTACTCTTTAGTCCAGCTAGTCGTCTCATTTCTGAAATATTTCCCTTCACAACGGTAACGCCAATGTCTAATAAATGTTGTACTAAAGCAAGACGATTGGATAGTCCCACTATTCCAACAGCATCTACTACAAGTGGTTTTTGAGCCTTATTCGCAAGTTTTTGCTGCTTTTATAATGCAAGCTTCTTTTTCGCTCTGTTAAATGTCCAATATTTAGTAATACGGCAGATGATACTTGAATAACTGATTCAATTTCTCGTTCGTCTTCAGCCATCATTGGTTTTGCCCCTACATATAATAATGCATTTGCCACTAATTCCTTTGTAATCCCATTTGTGATGCAATGAATCAGAGGTCGTTGTAATGGGAAAAATATTTTCTAAAAACTTTTTGCATAATGGACATTCCTTAGTTGGTGCAAATAATTTTTGAATACGTTGGATAGTTGATACGTTTTTTTAATTTTTATCCAAACTAACCAAGCAATCGTTGAACCAATAATTGCTCCTCCACAAAAACGTGGTGTATAAACAAACCAGAATAAACCAGTTGTTGTTCCAGTAAACCAAACCATTACAGGATAAGATAATAAGGAACCAATTAATCCTGTTCCAATAAATTCACCAATCATTGCTCCATAGATGTTCTTAGTCATTCTTGCTCCAATCCCTGCTAATAACGCTCCAAATACTGCACCAGTTAATGCTAAAAGGTGGAATCGCTAATAATGTCATACGAAGTATCGCTGTTAAAAATGCCATAGCTACTCCGTATACTGGTCCCATTAACATAGCTGCAATGACATTAATCGTGCTAGACATTGGTGCCATTCCTTCAATGCGCATTAATGGGGATAAAACCACATCTAACGCTACCATCATTGCTAAAAACATAATTTTTATTTCTACTCATTTTCCTAACTTCCTAACCTTCTAATTTCCATGTTTCGTGTGTATATGCCATTTCCCAAAATAGATATTCAAATTGGCAACTACGATAAAATGCTTCTATCATTTCTTCTTTTGTTTCATCTGTTGCCTCTTGATATAATCGTTCAATAACTCCACATTCATATTGAACAGCTTCTTTACTATCTTCGCCCGCATAAGTCATAATCCATCGTTGATACATTTCGTGAGGAGAACCTTGTTTAATTAATTGTTCCCCAATGGCTTGATATAACCACGGACAAGGTAACATTCCTGCACAAGCTACGACGACATTTTTCTGCTAGTTGTCGATACAAATGCGATACATAATTATAAGCAGTTGGAGCAATCGGTGTATTTTTGATTTCTTCTTCATCAATACCCAATTCTTTAAAAAAATTCTTCTCGAATTAATTGTTCCCCTTGTGCTAAATGTTGCGAATTTCTACTCATTAATTCTTTCACTTCTGCATCATCTGATGCATCTGAAATGATTTGATATAATTTACTAAAAATGTTCTAAATAATAACGATCTTGTAATAAATAATAACGAAATATCGAATCACCCAATGTCCCATCTTGTAATCTCGTTACAAATGGATGTTCAAAACTTCCTTGCCAATAACGTTTAGAAACTTCCATGGCTTTTTTTCTGTAAATGTCATTTTCCTACCTCCATAACCATCCAATACTATTTCCTACTACAAATAATAAAATCATCCATCCCAGAGCTTTTACCATCATTTTTTTCCAAATAATCGATGGTGTTCGTTTTCCTTTTTCATCAAATCCATGGCTTATCATCGCTTGTTCATATTGCTCTTGTAAGTGATAAGCTGTAAAAATGACTTTGATATAATATAAGCTTGACCAAAAATGTAAGGACGACCTCTTAATTGACTCGCTTCCTTCATTTGCACAACTTCTCTTCGAATATATGGGAAAAAGCATGAATAATGACTAATAAGCCATAGACAAAATGAGGAGGCAGTCCTTTTTGTTCCAGAACTAATAATAGTTCTTCCAAATCCACACTAAATGCCAATAAAAATCCTAATAGAGCAAATGCAAAATGTTCTTGTAAACATCACTGAAGCAAGCTCTAGATGAATTCCTTGAACACGAATCGACCAATAACTACCAATAGCTGGAAATAATGGAACAATGATTGTTGCACCAATAACTTCCCCACTGCTTTTTCCAAAGAAGATACAAGAATCCAAACAACTAATACAAAAAAATATTCAAGACATTTGAAGGAACAAACGATAATTCAATCGTCACTATGATTAGAAAAAGAGAAAAAGCTAAACTTTTAGACTGTTTTTCCATGTTGCATGCCCCCTTTTTGTAATGTCTGCTCACTGATTTGAATATGATGTTGACTCACACCTTCTAAAGGGGCTAATCGATGAGAAACGACTAATAATTGTTGATCATGTGTTTGTTGATTCCACTTCATCCATTCTCCTATCAATTGGCAACTTTTTTTATCTAATCCGGTAAAAGGTTCATCCAATAATAAAAATGGAATCTCTAAACTTAGCAAACAGATGAGCTGAATCAATTTTTGTTCTCCTCCACTTAAATACATCAGACTTGTATCCAGTTTTGAACCTAATGGTGTTTCTGTTAGGATTCGTTCTTGCCACTCGTGAGCATGAGCAAAATCTTTTCATACCAAAATTCAATTCATCCCTTTGGCATTAAAGTGACAAATTGATGCATCGCTTCTTGAACGGTTAATGTTAAAAAAATTTTGAACGATTTCTCTTTGTTATTTTTGCCCTTCATACATAAAATTGCCTTTTTACTTTTTGATAATTGAACCATCGCTCTAAGTAAAAGTGGATTTTTCCGACACCATTATCTCCTGTTAAAGTCGTAATCCCTTTTTCTAAAGAAAAGTCTGGAATCGACCATAAGCCTTCTTTTATAACATTTTGAAAGGTAAAAACTTCTCTCTTGATGCGCCTTCTTGTTCTAATGAAATAACTGAATGATTCGACAACGTACTAATCGGAACCGTCTGCAAACTCCCTTGCTGAATCTGTAATACACGGCTAACATATTCGCTGTATCCATTCGTATCATGATCACTGACAATGACTAATTTACCCTTTTTTAGAAAGTTCAAATAATAATTTCATTAAGGAGCGTCTACTTTTTCTCGTCAACACTAGCAAATGGCTCATCTAATAATAAAATTGGAACATCCATTGCTAATAAGACTGCAATCGCTGAACGTTGTTGCTCCCTCCAGATAATTGAACAAAAGGACGATCTAATAAATGTTGTGTTACTGTATCCATCGTAACCTGATGAATTCGCTTTTTGAATTTGTTCATAATTAAACCCCTAAATTTTCAAGAGTAAACGTTAATTCACTCCTTAAATTTTTTTCATTGTAAATTGACGATATGCTTTTTGGAATACAGTTCCCGCAATGGTTGCTCTTTCTACAGGTACCATGGAAGAAATATCTTTTTCCTAATAAGTAACATTGTCCTTCAAAAAGTCATCGGTTTAATCCCCGATAAAAAAATTGAAATAGAGTTGACTTTCCACTTCCCGTATCTCCTGTTAATAAAATGAATTCGCCCATTTCCAGTTTGCAATGGAGATGTTGAAGAATGTTAGTTTTTCCCTTGCCAAACACTCACATCTTCTAAAGTGATACCATTCATTGATTAATTTCCTCTGTAGCTTTTACTTTTTTCTAATAAGTTCATTACAATTTTTACAAATACAACACCAAAAGATGAAAAACAGAAATAAAACGAACAACGATTAATGAAACTAAAAATCCTAAGGAATAAGCGCCATATCCTAATTTGAAATACTCATAAATAAAAGCTAAAGACAACTGTACCAATCGCACCTAATGTAAGTGAAAAAGTATCATATCTCTTATAACCCGTTGCAAAAAAATCCAGCTTCAGTACCTAATCCTTGAACAAAACCAGAAACTAAAAACTCCAACTCCAAAATGAGAACCCATTAACATTTCTGCTAACGCAGCTAACATTTCTCCAAGAGTCGAACTTCCTTTCTTCTTCAATAGTACTCCAATCATCGGAGCAGCCATCGTCCATAATCCAAATAAAAATTTCATTTGCAAAAGGTTGATACCCTCCAGGCGTTAATGCCACTTCTAATGCGACATATAAAAAAATCCTGCTCCCCATAAATACGCCCCCAAAAAGAAACGCTAATAATGCCATTAAAATGACATCTTTCAAACTCCATTTTTCCATAAAAAAACTCCCTTCGTTTTTCAAAACAAAAAGGAGGCTCATTCACTAACATGATTAACAAAGTAATAGAAACTAAATCTTTTGAGTTCCGACATAAATACATTATAAAAAAATAAAAAAATAATATCTTTATATATCGAGCAAACAAATCATTAGAAAACATTACTATCGTAACATTCCACATTTCCCTTCGCTGGTACTATCCAGATCAGGTTCAATGGGTATAATCTCAGCCAATTGGCACCCCAAATGTTTTTGGTTTTATTAAATTTTCTTTTATCATATCATATTTGAAATCATTTTCAAATTATCTGCTTAAAAAAATATTTGCGCCTTAACTATAAGTAAACGCTATCAAATTTAGTGTTGATTTTTTTAAAGAAGGAGTGCTACTATAGTGACATAGAAATCTGAGATGTGCGCGGTATTTACTATGTGTTGACCGAACAATTAATGACTATTTAGGGATTCAGATTGTTGTTATGGATAACAAGCCATTGCACGTGGAAGTTATGAAGTAACTCATAGAAGCCCACCTGCTTAGAATGCGGGTTCAAAACTATCAAATACATCAAACGGCATCACCGGAAATCTATCAATAAAGTTTTTTTACTTTTGGACCACTCTTTGAGTGGTTTTTTTCTTTTATAAACGGATTTTATCTTTATGAAACCCCTTTTAAAAACTATTTCATAGTGGTATAATAAAGACATAAAGATGAAGGAGTGATTATTATGTTCCATGAATATTCAAAAATTTTAGTTCCGGTAGATGGATCAAATGAAGCTAGATTAGCTTTTTGAAAAAGCAATTGAGGTCGCTAAAAGAAATCGTGCTCAAGTGTTAATTGCGCATATTATTGATACACGAGTCCTTCAAACTCCTACTGGTTTCGAAGGAAATTTTAATGAAGAAATTCAAAGACAAACAGAAAAACTTATTCCAAGAATATCGTCAATATGCCCAAGAACATGATTTTAATGACATCGATTTTGTTTTAGAATATGGATCTCCAAAAAGTTTATATTTCAAAAATATTCCAAAAGGATTATCAAATTGATTTAATTATGATGGGCGCAACAGGACTAAACGCAGTCGAACGTTTATTTATCGGTTCTGTATCAGAATACGTCATCCGAAACGCCAGCTGCGACGTCTTAGTAGTCCGCACAGACCTAGAAAACCAACGACAATAAAGTATAGAAATGAAAAACAGGAAAGCCTCCCCTATTAACAAGGGACTTTCCTGTTTTAATTTTTTTACGCAATATACAGTCTTCACCACCTCTTACATAAATGACATTCAAAAAGTATAGAAAAAGAAAAGTGGAAAGACTTATCGTATTAGAGCGAGATTCGCTTCACGATTCTGCGAGCATCCAAGCTATTACAATTATAAGTCCTCAACGCCTCTTACATGAGTGACACTCAAAAAGTATAGAAAAAGAGAAAAAGACTTTTCATAGTAGCTAACGTAATAGAAGCCAATTTTTGGCTTCTATTACTGGAACAATCGAGACCATAGGCTCGATTGTTAGCCATGAGATTCGCAACGCGAAGCTGCTGGCGTCCAAGCTACTATTTCTAAAAAGTCTTTTGTTCTCTTTTTCTATTACGCCCCATTAACGGGTTTTTGAATCCAACAGTATTGTTACTGGTCCATCATTTAGTAACTCTACTTTCATATCCGCACCAAACTGCCCCTGTCTCAACGGGAATCCCAGTATCTCTTAACAAACCATTAAACTGCTCAAACATCTTAAGCGCAACATCCCCAGGAGCTGCCTTTGAAAACGAAGGACGATTCCCCTTCTTCGTATCCGCATATAAAGTAAACTGCGAAACCGATAAAAATCTCACCGCCAATATCCTGAATACTACGATTCAACTTTTCCCTCTTCATCCTCAAAAATTCTCATCTGAACAATCTTACGAACAAGATATTCCATATCTTCCATTACATCATCATGCGTTACACCCACTAATAAAAAGAAAAACCACGTTGAATCTTTCCAATGACTTTCTCCTCAACTGTAACACTAGCATGAGCAACACGCTGTAAAAACAACTCTCATAACTCTTCCCTCTTTCTCGCATTCGATTAAGAAATTACACGACGAACACTATAAACATCAGGAATTTGATTAATTTTCTTTACAATAAATTCTAATTGTTCCGTATTATGAATTCCAATATTGACCGTAATTGTAGCCATCTTATTAGAATCCACTTTACCATTTCACAGAATTTAAAGACTTCGTAATACTATTGATGACGTTTAATACCTCATTCAATAAAACCATTACGATTGTATCCTTCAACAACTAATTCTGTATCATATTGTTGCTTAGAATTACCCGTATCTTCCCAATCCACATCAATCAGACGAGTTTGTTGATCTTGTTGAACTTTCACATTCGGACAGTCCTTACGATGGACAGAAATGCCACGCCCCTTTGTAATATATCCAACAATTTCATCCCCGGTACTGGATTACAACAACGACTTAAGCGAATTAATAAAGTTATTAACCCCTTCAATAATGACGCCATTTTCATGCTTAATACTCATCTTTTTGAGTATCTTTCCGTTGAATTTTTTTCAGTCGTTTGTTCAAAAGCTTCTTCTTGCATTTTTTTGCTTTTTCAATTTCTCGACGAGCTTTTATCCGTTAATCGATTCGCAACTGTTTGAACAGAAACTTCTCCAAATCCAATCGCTGCAAATAAATCATCTTCATTCGCAAAAATTAAATCGACTGGAAATTTCTTTTAATTGCGTCTTCGTTAAAAAGTCTTTTTGGTGAAAATTCTAAATCAGCAATTTGTTTTTTTCTAATAAATCACGTCCACGAAGAATACTTTCTTCACGATTTTTGTAATTTAAAGAATCGACGAATTTTTATTTTTCGCACGAGTCGTAAATACTAAATTAATCCAGTCTCTTGATGGCCCAAATGAATTAGCAGAAGTTAATACTTCTACAATGTCTCCAGTTTTTTTAACTGATAATTCAACGGTACAATTTTATTATTCACTTTTGCACCGACCGTTTTTATTCCCTACTTCTGTATGAATATTATAAGCAAAAATCTAATGGTCCTGAACCTAATGGTAATTCAGACACATCTCCTTTTGGAGTAAAGACATATACTTTATCTCCAAAAATATCTTCCTTCACACTATTCATAAAGTCATTAGCATCTTTTGAATCATCTTGTAATTCAATTAAATCTTTAAACCAATCTAATTGTTTTTGAAGTGGATCATTTGATACTTTTTTTGCGTGTTTCCTTCTTTATAAGCCCAGTGAGCTGCAACCCCGTATTCAGCAACTGCATGCATTTCAAATGTACGAATTTGGATTTCTACCGGTTTACCACCTGGTCCAATAACTGTTGTATGAATTGATTGATACATATTTGCCTTTGGCATTGCAATATAATCTTTTAAAACGACGAGGCATTGGTTTCCATTTCGTATGGATTGCCCCAACAACTGCGTAACAATCACGAATACTATGAACTAAAACACGAATTGCTAATAAATCATAGATTTCATTAAACTCTTTCTTTTTATCTTTCATTTTACGATAAATTGAATAAATGTGTTTTGGTCGTCCATAAATTTCAGCTTCGATTTCTAATTCTTTTTGTAGCTTCTTCAATATTCACCACTGTTTCATGGATATATGCTTCACGTTCATCACGTTTTGAATCCATTAATTGAACAATACGATAATATTGTTGTGGGTTTAAATATCTTAATGATGTATCTTCTAATTCCCACTTAATTTTTATTCATCCCTAGTCGATGTGCTAAAGGTGCATAAATCTCTAATGTTTCATTGGCAATCATACGTTGTTTTTTTCTGGTTTATGGAATTTTTAGAGTTCTTAAATTATGTAAACGGTCAGCCAGTTTTTACCATAATAACTCTTAAATCATTCGCCATTGCTAATAACATTTTTACGATGATTTTCCGCTTGTTGTTCTTCATGAGATTTATATTTAATTTTACCTAGTTTTTGTAACACCATCTACTAAAAATGCAACATCTTTTGCCAAATACATATTCAATGTCTTCAATCGTAAATCCTGTATCTTCAACAACATCGTGCAAAAAAATCCTGTTGCAATCGTATCTGGATCTAATCGCAATTCTGCTAAAATTCCAGCTACTTGAATTGGGTGAACAATATATGCTTCACCAGATTTTCTTACTTTGATCTTTATGAGCGAAGGTCGCATATTCAATGGCTTTTTCGATGAACTGAATACTCTTTTTCATTCATATATTCACGACAGAGTGAAACAACATCTTCAGCCGTATAATTTTTTTATTTTTTTGACATATACGTTTTTTCCCCTTAATTCATAACAGTAACCGTATTAAAACTATTATTTGTTACTGCTTTTCTTAACTTTAGATAATACTTATCCTATCTCTTTCTTAGCCTTCCGTCAACTATTTCTAACCTTTTAAAAGCTCGAAATGATACGATATTGCAGCAAGTGCATACATGGGTGCTGTTTCAGCTCTTAAAATTCTTGGACCTAAGGCACAAGAATGTACTTCCTGGCTATTTAAATACTCAATTTCTTGCAAGTCAAATCCACCTTCTGGACCAAAAATAAAAAGGCAATTGAATCTCCTTCTTTTAATGAAGTAAATGATTGAACCAAAGCTGCTGCTTCTCCTTGTTTAGCAACTTCTTCAAATGCAACTAATGCTTTTTGTCGATTGCTTAGCTAAGATTACACTTTCGTTTTAAAGTCATTAAATCTAACACTTTTGGAACATGTAGTCGATGGGATTGTTCTGCAGCTTCTTGCGCAATTTTTGTAATCTTTCAATTTTCTTTTGAGATTTATCCTTAGTCCATTTCACCATGTTTCGTTTCATTTCTACGGGTACAATCGTATGAACGCCTAATTCTGTAGCTTTTTGGACAATCGTTTCTAATTTATCTCCTTTTAGAAAGTCCAACAAAAAAATCGTAACATCAATCGGTAATTCTACATTTTGTTCTTTATGTTCTTCTATTGTTAACTCGAATGGAGATAGTTGAGTAATTTTTATGATATATAATTGTTCATTCTCATCTACAATTTCACAACATTCTTCGATATTCATACGCATCACTTTTTACCATATGATGCCCTTGTTCTTTAGGAACTGAAATCTTTTTCTCCAACAGATTGAATGACTTGATTGATAAAATAACGTTGCATCTTGTTCACCTAGTCTTTCGCTTTTTGTCATGACAAATGTATTCCATTCACCCATTGTAAGTTGTTGTTTTAAAGTAAATCCTGCATTTTCATAAGCAGCACGTACTTCCTCTGCTTTTTGATTGAATAATTCCTGATAAAAATTAAACCACCATTTTTCTTTTTAAATTATGATAAGCATCCGTAGGCATCATTAATAAAATTTCCGCTAAAATATTCGCTACAATTAGATCAGAAGGTTGATGAATTCCTTGTAATAAATTATTTTTCATAAACAGCAATTTCACCAACTTCTGGGTTTAATGATATTTTTCTTTTTGAAACTCTTGTTGCCATCTCATCGATATCAAAAAGCTGTGACATCACTTGCCCCTAATAATTTAGCAGCAATACTTAAAACCCCTGAACCTGTTCCAACATCTAGTACGCTTTCTCCACCACGAACATATTGCTCTAAAGCTGCTAGTGATAATTGAGTCGTTGGATGTGTTCCTGTTCCGAATGCTAAACCTGGGTCTAAACGAATTAAGCGTTCATCTTCTTGTTGTTTTTTGATACTCTAACCAACTTGGCACAACAGTTAAATATCTAGTGACACGAACTGGGAAAATAATATTTTTTTCCAAGCTTCTGCCCAGTCTGCTTCTCCTACTGTTTGCAACGTAACAATTCCTTTTCCAATCGTTAATCCGTAAGATTTTAGTTCTTGAACTCTATTCGTAATGGTTTCTGTTAATTTCATCATTCCACTGATTTGGTTGGAAATAAGCTTTTGACAAAAACTTCATCTGTTTCATATAAAGACTTTCTTTTCAACTGAAAGCCATTCTAATTGTTCTTGATTTAATTGATCATAATCGAGAGGATCTTCAATTGAAACTCCTTTAGCACCGATTTCCATAAAAAAATTTCACTGACTGCCTCTACACTTTCTGTATGAGTTACTACTGTAACTTCTAACCAATCCATTTATTGACTCTCCTTTAGTATATATCATTGTTTACAAGACATTATAACAAAGAAAATAAAAATTTGCCTAAAAAAATTTAATGTAACATATTTGTAATTTTTTTCCGAATTTTTTTAGTATGATATTGAAGATAGAAAAAAACAATAGATTTTTTTCACTGCTTGCAAAAAGACATTTTTGCATCGAGTAGCAAGCATACTAACCAAAAAGATGATTGATTATAGATATTAAGGAGTAATGAAACCATGGCAAGACATTTATCAACAAAAAGATATTTTTAAATAAAACAATTTAAACGCTCATTTAGAGGATTTGACATTGAAGAAGTAGATGCATTTTTTTAGATTTAATCATTCGTGATTATGATACATTCCAAAAAAAGAAATTAGCTTTTTACAAAGTGAAAATGAACGTTTAGTAAATAAAGTTGATGAATTATCAAAACAAGCAACTGTCACAAAAGGACCTCGTTCAGCAAGCATCCCTTCTGCTGGAGTGACAAACTTTTGATATTTTAAAAACGTTTAGCGAATTTAGAAAAACATGTCTTTGATGAAAAAAATTAGAAGACGATAACGAGGATGATTTAGACAAAACTCGTGTCATTACCCCAATTAAAGATTAATAAAACTTGTAAACTTTGAGTAATCGCGGTAGTGATTGCACTACTGAGGAAAGTCCATGCTCGCACAGACTGAGATGTCTGTAGTGTTCGTGCTTAGCGAAACAATAAGCTAAGGCAACAATTTGTTGACGGCAGAAAAAAATGGCTAAGGATTTCTATGCCAAAGTATTCTTGAAAGTGCCACAGTGACGAAGCATTTTTGGAAACGAAAATGGTGGAACGCGGTAAACCCCTCGAGCGAGCAACCCAAACTTATGGTAGGGGCACTCTTTATTAGGAAATGAACGAAAAAAAGAGGCACATTTGTGTAGACAGATGATTACTGAAATCAATTAGAACCTGCTAATTGATGGAACAGAACATGGCTTATAGAAGTTTGCATTCAGGTTATTTACCGGGGTCTCCCGGTATTTTTGAAAAACTATCATTTCTTATAGAAAGGAATTTATTATGACAACTTATAAATTAGTAGCCACTGCTGCAGCTGGCATTGAAGCTCTTGTTGGAAAAGAATTAAGAACTCTTGGCTATGATTGCCAAGTAGAAAACGGAAAAAGCTTATTTTTTCTGGTAACGATTATGATATTGCGAAAACGAATATTTATTTACGTACCGCTGACCGTATTAAAATTGTTTTTGGTCAATTCACTGCTAAAACTTTTTGATGCATTATTTGAACAAACAAAAGCACTCCCTTTGGGAACAAATTTTACCAGTAGATGCAGAATTTCCCTGTATCAGGAAAAATCTGTTAAATCAACTTTACATAGTGTTCCAAACTGCCAATCTATTGTAAAAAGCAATCGTTAATCGTCTAAGTGCAGCTTACGCTCGTAAAAACACATTTACCAGAAACAGGAGCACTCTATCCTATCGAAGTTTCTATTTTAAAAGATGTTGTAACTTTAACCATTGATACAAGTGGTACAAGTTTATTTAAACGTGGCTACTGTACTGAAAAAAAGGTGGCGCACCATTAAAAGAAAAATATGGCAGCAGCTCTTGTCATGCTAACAAATTGGTTCCCAGATAAACCATTTTATGATCCTTGTTGCGGTTCAGGTACTATTCCTATCGAAGCTGCTTTAATTGGATTAAACATCGCACCTGGATTAAATCGTTCATTTGCAGCTGAAAAATGGACATTCTTTGATCCAAAAGCATTTGACACTGTTCGTCAAGAAGCAAGAAAAGAAATTCGTACAGATGTGACATTAGACATTCTTGGAGCTGATATTGATGGTTCAATGATTAAAATTGCGAAACAAAATGCGATTAAAGCTGGTGTTAGCGAGCATATTGAATTTAAACAAATGCAATTGAAAGATTTCCGTACGAAAAAAGAAAATGGTGTATTAGTCGCTAATCCACCATATGGTGATCGTTTATTATCTGAAGAACAAGCTCAAAATATTTACCGTCAAATGGGACAAACATATGAACCATTGGAAACTTGGAGTAAATATATTTTTAACGAGTGATTTAAGTTTTGAGGAACATTATGGAAAAACAAGCCACTAAGAAACGTAAATTATACAATGGTGCAATCCGTACCGACTACTTCCAATTCTGGGGTATCCGTAAACGCAAACCGGTTAGTGAATAAATTACTGGATAATATATTTATTAGGTTATAGATAAAATAAAATAAGAAAAAAACTTTTCAGTAGTAGTACTATAAGCCACAGATTTGTGGCTTTATAGTACAGGAAAATTTGAGACCCTAGGGCTCAAATTTTTAGCCATGAGACCGCAGGTCTGCTGGCGTCCTTACTACTTGAAAAGTTTTTTTCGTTTTTTTATTTTAATTTTCAACTACATGAAAGGTAACATGGTCTGCTACTACATCACATTTTTACAGTATTTCCTGGTAAAATACTTGAGCGAATTAATTCTTTTGCTAATGGTGTTTCAATTTCACGTTGAATATAACGAGCAATTGGTCTAGCACCATAAACCGGATTATAAGCATTTTCCGAAATCCAATCTTTCAATTCATTTGTGAATTCTAATTGAATCTCTTGCTCTTTGTAAACGAAGATTTAAATCTTTCAACATCTTACCAATAATGCCATGAATATGAGTTCTTGATAATGGTGTAAAGAAGATTGTTTCATCAATACGGTTTAAAAATTCAGGTTTAAATGTACCCTTCAAGACACTTTCCACTGCTTGTCTTGTTTCAGCATCAATCATTTCCCTTGAATTTCTAATAAGAATTGAGATCCGATATTACTTGTCATAATGAAGACCGTATTTTTTTAAAGTCAACCACTCTACCTTTTTGAATCTGTTAGACGACCATCATCTAATACTTGTAATAAAATATTGAAGACATCTGGATGGGCTTTTTCAATTTCATCTAATAAAACAATGGTATACGGATTACGACGAACGGCTTCTGTTAATTGACCGCCTTCTTCATAACCAACATATCCAGGAGGCGCTCCGACTAAACGACTCACAGAGAATTTCTCCATATATTCACTCATATCAATTCTGACCATATGGTCTTGGCTATCAAATAAGTTTTTCTGCCAATGTTTTCGCTAATTCTGTTTTACCGACACCAGTTGGTCCTAAGAATAAGAAGCTACCAATTGACGGTTTGGATTTTGTAATCCAGCACGAGAACGTAAGACTGCATCTGCCACTTTTTTTGAACAGCTTCATCTTGTCCAATCACACGTTCATGTAACGTATCTTCTAATTGAAGAAGTTTTTCTCTTTTCTCCTTCAACTAATTTTGTTACCGGAATACCAGTTAATCGACCTCACAACACGAGCAATTTCTTCATCTGTTACAGCTTCTTGTACTAATCGATTATCTTCTTGGGCATGAAGTTTTGCTTGAGCTTCTAATTCTTGAATTTCTTTTTTTCTAATTTAGGAATACGACCATGACGAAGTTCAGCTGCTTTTTCTAAATTATATTCAGATTCAGCTTCATCTAATTCATGTTTTAATCGATCAATTTCTTCACGTTTATCACGAATTTTATTCACTTCTTCTTTTCGATTTCCCATTTCATTTTCAAGTTATTGGCTTCTTCACGTAATGTTGCTAATTCTTCTTGAAGAATCGATAAGCGCTTCTTACTTGCTTCATCTTTTTCCATTTTTTTAATGCTTGTTCTTCAATTTCTAATTGCATTAAACGACGAGTCACTGTATCCAATTGAGTTGGCATTGAATTCATTTCAACACGAATCGTTGCACATGCCTCATCGACTAAATCAATGGCTTTTATCTGGTAAATAACGGTCTGTAATATATCGATTTGATAAAGTTGCTGCTGCTACTAGGGCATTATCATGAATATTTACACTATGGTGAATTTCAAAACGTTCTTTTTAATCCACGTAAAATAGAAATTGTATCTTCTACTGTTGGTTCATGAACTAATACTTTTTTGGAAACGTCTTTCTAAAGCTTTATCTTTTTTTCCATATTTTCACGATATTCATCTAAGGTTGTTGCACCAATACAGTGTAATTCTCCACGCGCTAACATTGGTTTTAATAAGTTTCCGGCATCCATAGAGCCTTCTGTTTTACCAGCTCCAACAATCGTATGAATTTCATCGATGAATAAAATAATTTGTCCTTCTGATTTTGTAACTTCTGCTAAAACTGCTTTTTAGTCGTTCCTCAAATTCTCCACGGAATTTTTGCACCAGCAATTAAAGCTCCCATATCTAATGAGTAAATGACTTTATCTTTTAAATTTTTCAGGAACGTCTTTTTCGTACAATTCTTTTGTGCAAGACCTTCTACGATTGCTGTTTTACCTACCCCAGGTTCCCCTGATTAATACAGGATTGTTCTTTGTTTTTCTAGATAAAATACGGATAACATCACGAATTTCTTCATCACGTCCAATTACTGGATCTTGTTTTTCCAGATTTTACTGCTTCATTTAAATTTTTGTGCATATTGTTTTTAATGCTTCATATTGATTTTTCTTGATTTTTGACTAGTCACACGACTTCCTCCTCTCAATTTTTTTCAATTCTTTCTTGTAAAACTTGTTTTTGTTACTTGATGTTTCAATAAAAAAATTCTTTAATTGGATGATTTGTTTCCATTAAAGCTAATACAATCACTTCCGTTGCTAAATATTCATCTTGAAATTGTTTTCGAATTTCATCAGCTTTTTGTTAGTAATTGGTATAAAGATTGACTTAAGCTTTGACCATATTGGACTTGGCTTCCTTCTACAACTGGTAATTGATCAATCTTTTTCATCCACAAATTTTTTTCTAATTCTGAAATTGGAACATGGACATCTTCATATAGATTTCTCACAAAATGATTTGGCGTTAAAAAATACTTTCCACAAATGTGAGACATCGATTTCTTGATGTTTTCTATTTTTGCGCAATTTCTTGTGCCTGAGCAAGTGATTGTTGCATCATTGTTGTCATTTTTTTCAATATTCATCTTGCTTCCCCATTCTTTTTCTTCCATTTCTTGTTATCAAATCTCTTTGATGTTTATAGTATAACTCATTAGTCAATAAAGGTCAAACATTTTTCTTTGACTTTTTTTGACTTTTTGATAAAAAAATAAAAGACTAGTTCATAGTAGCCCTTATAAAACAATGAAACCTTAGGTTTTTCTTGCATCCTAGCTACAATGAATAATCTTATTATCTATACGTCCCTTTAAATAGTATATTTCAAAAAGAATAGAATATTCATAGTAGCTGAAACAACATAAGCCAAAAAAATGGCTTATGTTGTAGGAAAAATTCGAGACCAAGGCTCGAATTTTTAGGCATGAGACTCGCTTTTGCGAGGGCTGCTGCCGTCCTAGCTACTATAAATTTCTATTCAAAAAAACTATCAATTCGAATCGATACGCAACACTTTTTCTTACGCAATAATATCCAGGAATTAACTCCTTTTCCTTATCCTCAATCCCCTCACCACGATAATAAGACGATAAAGGCAATAAATTAATAATCGGTGCCTTATGAGTTTCCTCTAACCAGCCACCTTTCGTAAAACGCTCATTATCAATAAACTCCGGACCAAATTCAGCATTTGCAATCGTTAATCCGAACATATTCTCTTTCCATAAAGGAGAAATATTTTTATGAAATAATTGACGTTTCAACTGATTTCCCCATTTAAACAATCGACGACAACTTGCACCACAACAATATTCCCACTCATCTTCCCGTAATAAACTAAATCCATGTCGCTCTACATCTCTTTTTAATTCTGAAAATGAAACAGCATCATCTATATAACAATCAAACAAATCAGGATTCCATTGATTTTGTTGAATAAACAAAGGTGATTTTCTTCCTACAGTTGGATACTCTCTTATAAAATGATTTCCTTGTCCTTCTGGCAGTAATAATTCTTGAATATTTTTGAATGATTTCTTCTGTTTGATTTGCTGCTATTGATAATTGTCCTGAAATAACATTATAATGCCCAATAAATTTTAAGCCTACAAACGTTGGCTTTTTTCTCAACTAATAAAGCAGGAATATCAACTTCTCTTAAAGGTGAAGTAGAACCATTAATTTTTTTCATCGATATATTCAGTCGTTAAGTGAATATGAGAAAAATCTTGATCCAAAAATCCTTTTTTTCCATTAAAAAGTGAACTTGTCAATTGTTGATTGCAGTATCTTTTTAACTCATATCTTAATTCTTGTCTTTCTTCACTGCAATCAAGACCAGATAGCCCTGATAAAACCATTGTCCCATCCTAAAAATACATTTCTTTTTGACCGGGTACGAAGACATACTCTACACCATCAATGACTATTTCAAATGTATCAGTTTTAATACCTCCAAATTGATAACTGACAGGAGTAATTTTCGTAATCTCTAATATCGGATCAACAAAATGTCTGAGAACATTTTTGTATGACAACTACTTTCATTTCATTCGTTAATGTTTTTCCATGTTGGATTAGAAACTGCATCCAAAAAAATTATTAGACATCTATATCACCTCAATCTTATTCTAAAACAATCTTAACACTTCACCATTTAAAAAAATCAACTTGATTTGTTATAATACATTGTACATTAAAGGAGAACGCTATGCATTTAATTATTATCGCAAATCCATATTCCGGTGGCGGAAATGGAAAAAAAGACAATTCGACTGCTTAGTCAACTATTGCCTAAAAAAACAACATTACATTTTTCAACTTATTTAACACAATATGCTGGAGAAATGATTGAAATTATTCCACGTATCATTCAAAACTTAACTTCAGAACATAAAATCATCATTATTGGTGGAGATGGTACATTGAATGAAGCTATTTCTGCATTAATTCAATGCAATCAAGAAATTCCTGTAGCTTACTTACCTGCAGGAACAGGAAATGATTTTGCAAGAGAAATGACATTAACACATGACATTCCGACATTTATTAAACATCTATATAATGAAACGATTAAAAAAATCTTGAAATCATTTCATATCATGAAAAAAATGAGTCATAAAAAAAGGGATTGCGATAAATTCACTAGGATTCGGAATTGACGCTGCAATTTGTCAACTAAATACTATCCAAGCAAAATCACAAAAAAACGATTTGGTTTAAATAAATTATCTTATTTAACACCAATCATAGATGCCTTTTAAAAAAATCATCAAAAATTTAAAGCTTCCATTCAAGTTGATGATGAACCTGTTCAAATTGCAGATAAAAAAATTTATTAGTAGGACTATTTAATCACTCTTATTTTTGGTGGTGGTATTCAATTTGTACCTACTGCAAAACAAAATTCGCATCATTTTGAAGTAGTTGTTGCTAGAGATGTGACTACTAAAGTCATTCTTAAAAGCATTTCCATTTATTTTTATGGAATAAACAACATTTTTGAACGATTTCCAAATCACTTAATGAAGCAGACTGCTACTAAAAGCTTGTATCAAAATTCATCAACCTATTCTCATGCAAACGGATGGTGAAGTCAGTTCTTTTTGAATCAGTTGATTTAGAAGCTAAACTAACGACTTATCCAATCTATTTAACCTAAAAAAACTGGAGCCAATTGAAGTGACCCCAAAAAGTTAGATTCTTTTTTGAGACGACATAAGTCGTCTCTTTTTGATTCATAAAATGTATGAATAACCCCCTAGGGGTTCGCGCCAAATTTTTTGCGCATTTTTTTCTTAGCTCAAATAGATTTACTAGTTAAGCAATACGAGCAGAGTTTGAATGAGTTATTCTGTAATTTACAGGACTTAGCCCATTCAGTTTAATTTTTTTATACGTTTGTTGTTGTAATAATCAATATAATCAATAATAGCTTTCTCTAATTCCTCAAGAGACTTAAATTCTTTTTCAAATCCATAAAACATTTCTGATTTCAAAATACCAAAGAAAGATTCCATCATACCATTATCTGTACTATTTCCTTCCGTGACATAGATGGTAGTATACCTTTACTCTCTAAAAATTGATGATAAGAATCATGTTGGTATTGCCAACCTTGGTCACTATGGAGAATTGTGTTCTCGTACTTCTCATCTGTAAATGCCTCATTTAACATTGTCTTTACTTGTAGTAAGTTAGGTGAGCGTGAAAGATTGTACGCAATAATTTCACTGTTAAATCCATCTAAAACCGGTGATAAATATAGTTTCTGTTCGCTACTCGGAATGGAAAAACTCAGTTACATCTGTGTAACATTTTTTTCCATTGGCTTAGTCCCTTCAAAATCACGTTGAATCAGATTATCTGATCTCTTACCAACATCTCCTTTGTGCGAATAATACTTGAGTTTACGACGAATACGAGCAATTAAACCAAGAACTTTCATTAAGCGTTGTACCTTCTTATGATTCACTTTTAATCCACGATTTCTCAATTCTAAATGAATTCTACGGTAACCATAGTTTCCCTTATGTTCGGTGAAAATTTCTTGTATTTCATCTTTAATCTGTTGATCCTTATCTGGTTGGTTCATTTGTTTTTAAATGGTAATAGTACGTTGAACGAGCTAATTTAATTACTTTAAGAAGAATATCCAACGTAAATTCATTGATTAATTCTTGAACAATTTCAGTTTTTCTTCTTTCTCTTTTTCCTCCTTCAATCGGAGTTCTCTCAACTTTTTTTAGAATTGCATTCTCCGCTCTTAAGTATTCATTCTCTAGTTGAAGACGTTCTAATTCTGTCATTTCTTCTAATTTTTTTCTTTGGCTTACGTCCCATTGGATTTGGTCTCCCTCTTGTTTTTCTCAACAATAGTATACCCATTTTTTTCTTATATTGTGCTAGCCAATTCGAAAGTAAGCCACGATTCGGAAGAGCATAATCAATAGATACACTTAATTGTGAACGCCCTTCTAAAAGAACTTTATCAATTATTTCCTGCTTTAATTCTAGCGAATAGTAACGATTTTTCTTTTTTTAACACTTTCTATTCCATATCGATCGATCAATCGTACTAAGTATTCAATATTAGCAACGTTGATATCGTATTTCTTTGAAAGATTCTTTAAGCTTTCACCTTGTTTTTCTTAATTGATAGATTTCTATTTTATCTTCATAAGTTAATTTCATAAAAACACCCCAAAAGTTAGATTTTCATGTCTAACTTTTTGGGGTGCAGTACTAAATTTCGACTCCAGTTTTCTTTTTTTCTAATATCCTCTCACATGTGCAACATATTGTTGGATTGCGTCACAGGCATATTGTCCAACACCTTTTCCATAGTTATCTAAATTTGTTCTAAACTCTTCATTATGTGCATACCCTAATCCAATACTTGAAAATACATCAATCGAACAATCAAATGCATATTGACACATATGCTGATGTAATTCTTTTGCCAAATCTACATTTACTTCATCTATTGCTGGAATTCCTTTTTTTGAATATTTTTTTCTGCATAAGCAAAGAAAATACGATTGAATCCTTCAGCTACAATATCCTCTTTTTCCTTTTTTTGCTTTTTCTTCAGCTTCATTAATCACTTCTTCACCATATTTTTTTATGGCTTCATTTTTTTATATTTTTTTATTATCTGAAACACTAAAAACCTTTAAATTTTTTTCTTCTGATGTCATCCTAATTTTTCCTTTCTGTAGACAGAATTGTCTTTTTCTAATGTATCAATTAATGTTAAAAGTTTTTTTCCTTTTCATTTTGCATTAACATTAATTGTTTTTTTGTAAGTGTGGTAATAAATCCTCTTCTTTTTGTTGCAAAAGCGATTGAATTTCTTTTTAGAGAAAATCCTAAATATTTATAATAAAGAATCGTTTGTAGATAAGATAAATCTTCTTCACTATAATATCGATAACCATTTTCATCTTTTTGTGGTGAAAGTAAACCTATATTGTCATAATGATGTAAAGTGCGCACCGATACACCACTAAGTTCACTCACTTGTTTAATGAAATACATCTTTATTCCTCCTAACAATTACAGTATACGGTATGACGTTAGGTCATAGTCAAGCATTTTTATAAAAAAATACACCTCCAAAATGGAAGTGTATCCTATTTATGATTTTTGGTTGATAAGTAAATCCTTCTCCAATAACATGGGTGACTTCAGTAATAATTGTAAATGCTTCAGGATCTACATCATGAATGATTCTTTGTAAGGTCATAACTTGCAGACGGTTGACGGCTACAAATAAAACTTTTCTTTCTTCACGAGAATAAAAGCCATGACCGTCTAAAATTGTTGTACCACGACCAATTTTTTCTTGAATTTGTGCACCAATCTCTTCATATTTCTTAGAAATAATCATAAAGGATTTCTTAGAGTTAAATCCTTCTAATACAAGGTTAATCATTCGACTTGACGTAAATAGATAAATTAATGTAATAATAACTTTTTTTCTAAATCTGAAATAATCGATAAAGGACTTACAACTAAAAATATCTAACATTAATAACGAAACTGAGACATTCCAACCTAAATATTTTTTTAACATCATTGCGATAATGTCAGTCCCTGCAGTCGTTCCATTTCCTAACATCACAACTCCTAAGGCTGCACCAGCAACTACTCCTCCACCAATAGCTGCTATTAATGTATTATGTGGAACAAATTGATACGTCCCTCTTGTAATATCTAAAAAAATACAGACATCAAAAATAACCGCATAGATGGTATAAAACATCGTTCTTCTTTTCTAAAAATTGATAGCCAATTAATAGTAAAGCAATATTAATGACTAAGTTAGAAGTCCCTGGATTAATACCAAATATATAATATAGTAGCAAAGTAATCCCTGTTACACCACCACTCCCGAACTGATTCGGAATTACAACTGCATTAATCGTAAACGAAAAAAATAAAGGAACCAATGGTAACCATTAGTATTGAAGTGAGTGTTTCTTGATTAATATATTTTTTTCATAAAGACTTCTCCTTTCTCTTACTCTGGGTCTCTATGGAATCTTCCATAGAAGTTTTTCTGTTGCAAATTGATTAATAATCACTCGAGGGTCTGCTTCTTTTTAACACAGAAATTGCATCGATTAATTCATAAGAAGATAAGACTGTATGTAATAAATACATTTTTTTCATGACTAAATCCACCAATTGCTTCTACGCATGAAATACCATGGCGAATATTTTTTTAAATAAGCTTGCATAACTTCCTCACCATATCTGGTTGTAATTTGTAAAGTTACACGATGATATCGTTGATGGAAAGTACTAATGACTTTTTGTAGAAATAAATTGGAAAATAATAGAATAACCAGCATATTTCCAACCAAAAAAATAGCACCAAATATTAATAATAATAATGTATTAAAGAAAAAAATACTTCTTGCCAAATTGTTTTTTTCCATTTCTATTGAGAAGTATAATGCAACAAAATCAGTTCCCCCTGTTGAAGCATTTCCTTTTAACGCAATCGAAATATAAATTCCATTCAATACTCCACCAAAAAAATCACATTTAATAATACATCATCAAAAAAATTGGTTCAAAATTTAATACTCGAATAAAGAAACTTCCAAAAAAATACTTGTAAAATGGAATAAAATGTAAATCTTGGACTAATTCCACGATAACAAATAATGGCAACTGGAATATTTAAAAGCTAACATCATTAGCGAAATTGAAATATCTAACCCCAATAATTCTGCAATTTGATGAATTAAAATGGATACCCCTAAAAATCCACTAGAAAGTAAGTTTGAAGGTTGAATGAATACTTTAAGTGTAAATGCTTGTAAAAAAACCTGATAAAATAATGGCAAATAAACTGACTAAATGACGTACCTTTGGATCTTTTCGATATTTACGATATCTAACGACATTAAACATACTCATAGGCGTTCCCCCACTTTAAAGTGATAACGAATATGATCAGGCGTTAACACTTTTAACTCAGAATCTTGATATAAATAAGGCCATTCAATTTCTTCTAAACGTTCGACAATAGATTCTATCACTTTAATTTCTGGTACAAAAAAACATAATTTCTCTTACTCCATACATCGTATGGTTCGAATCAATTGACTTGCCACTCATTCACTGCAATAGAATAATAATGTTCGTTTAGTTGAAAATTAATACGCTCTGCTACATAATCGTAAGTCGTTTTTAAACTGAAAAATTCTTTGTTAAAAAAATCAGAAGTTTTTTTGAATATCTTCCACAATATAATGAACTTGGTTTAAACGAGTTTTTAGCAGGTAACCCATGGATACCTGTATCTCCTAATTGAATAAATTCTTGAATCGGAATAGTGACTTCATTTCCTTCTAAATATTGCATTTCATGATTCACATCTTCTAATAATAAATCTTTCTTTACACAATAAAAATTTTAGACGATTTTTGCTCTGGATCCATAATATAAAAATCCTTCACTATACCCATCATCACAAGTTGCCATAATCATTTGTTCTTCTAATAAAAAGTGATTACTCAAATCACCCAATAATTGTTTTTTTAGGAATTTCAAACCCTAAGTAATACGTTAAATTAGTCTTACGAGTGCCAGAATTTTTCCGCAACCATAAGACGAATCATTGGAATACTTCCTTGAGGTAGTCCTAACAAAACTTCCGTTTCAAAGTCTTGTAAAATGGTTAACCCAAGAACTTGTGTATAAAACCTCTTCATACTATGAATATTTTTCCACAAATAATGTTACTTGAGCAATATCCCACTTTTTTTGAACCAGAAGGCAATAAATTTTTTTAAATAGTCAAATAAATTTTTTTCACTGCTCTTCATCCTTTATTATTTCTATTTTTAAAATAAAATAATCCGAACATGATATCAGATTTGTAGTCATCAATAGTTCGGATTCAACATCAATTCATTTTAGTTTTCGAAAGCAACTGTTAATGGAGGTACAACTTGTTTTTTACGAGATACAACACCTGGTAAAATTAATAAGCCATTCTCATACTCTGTATTAAATGCTTTTGCAACAGTATCTAATGCTTCCCCTACTACTAATCCAGTAGAAACACTTGTTAAAAATATTTGTTACAACTAATAAGAAAGTATCATATCCATGAGTTGCATTTGCTTCTTTCATGCTAAATTCTAATGCTTCTCTACGAGCTAATAATTCTTGTTCATCCACAACATTCACTTGAGCAATTCGCATATTGTAAGATCCCATTGGGAAAGATTTAGCATCTAAATCAATTAACTCTGCTTCAGATTTAGTAGATAAATTTGTACCTGCTTTTAGCATTTCTAGTCCATAAGAATTTACATCAATTTCAGCAATACGAGCTAATTCAGTTGCTGCTTCAATATCTTGTTGCGTGCAAGTTGGTGATTTGAATAATAATGTATCAGAAACAATCGCTGAAACCATTAACCCAGCAATTTCTTTTTGGAATTTCAATTCCATATTCTTTATACATTTTTAAATAAAATTGTATTTGTACAACCTACTGGTTCACAACGATAGAATAGAGGATTTGCCGTTTGGAAATTAGCAATTCGGTGATGATCCACAACATACTGTACTTCAACTTTTTTCAACATCACTAGCACTTTGTTGAACTTCGTTATGGTCTACTAATGCTACACAATTTGTTTCTTCACTTAATGAAGTTACAACACGAGGAGCTGTTCTATTAAAAATAATTTAATGCATATTGAGTTTCCTCATTAGGCTCACCTAGTGCAACTGCTTCTGCATCTTCTCCTAATTGTTTTTAATAAATAAGCATACGAAATAGCTGATGTAATCGCATCTGTATCTGGATTTTTGGTGTCCAAAAACTAATAATTTACTCATCTTTTTATCCTCACTTTTATAAATTTTTATACTGATTATTTTTACCACACTATATTTAGAAAACCAATCTAAACTTCTAAATATCCTTTATATTCTTGTGTTCTTAAAAATACGGTTCGCATTTGCAACACGTTCTTTCGTTGGTGGTTCAATATGTTCTAATTTGTATGGAATTCCTAAGTTTTTCCATTTATAAACACCTAAACGGTGATATGGTAATACTTCAAATTTTTAATACATTTTTTTCAAACCTGCCACAAAAATCACTTAATCTTTGTAAATATTCGTCATAATCAGAGCGTTCTGGAACTAATACGTGACGAATCCAAACAGGTTGCCCTTTATCAGATAAATATTCAGCTAATTGTAAAAATATTTTTATTTGTCCAAGCTGTTAATTTCTTATGTTGTTCATCATCAATATGTTTAATATCTAATAAAATTAAATCTGTATATTCTAATAATTCTTCGAATTTACTAAAGAATGGTTCATCATACGTAAATGGCATACCACAGCTATCTAATGTAGTGTTGATTCCCATTGCTTTACAACGCTTGAAGAAATCAATTAAAAAAAATCAACTTGTAATAAAGGTTCTCCTCCACTTACTGTTACTCCACCTTTTTTTACCCCAAAAGGCACGATAACGCAAAGCTTCTTCTAATAATTCTTGACTTGTAATCTTTTGTCCTCCACCAATATTCCAAGTATCCGGATTATGGCAAAATTCACATCTCATACGACATCCTTGCATAAATGTCACGAATCGAACTCCTGGTCCATCAACAGAACCAAAACTTTCTGTAGAATGAATATATCCAACAACTGGCTCACTCATTCGTTATCCCTCCATTTTGTCAAAATAATTGACACTATTTGTTACTATTATAACACACTTTCTAAGAAAAAAAGAACGTTGATCACTCAACGTTCTTATTACTAACGTTCTAGGAGAATTTCTACGGTATTGTCAAATCAACGTTTCTGACACATTTGTTCCGTATTTGTTCCGTGAAAAACGCAACGTCAAGGTACACTAATCCCTATTTTTTTAATCATTTTCTAATATTTGAATGATATATTCCTACTGTTTTTGTGTGTGATATATTCCGAATTTAAATCTGATTATACAAAAAGCCCCCTACCTGCAATAACAGATAGGGGAATTACTTTTAAAATTGAATCTTACCGTTGGCGTCCACAGTGATATTAGCACGTTCTAATCGTTCGCCATTCTCATTGAAATAATACCAGTCACCATCAATATTTCTGCATTCACGACTGACCATATCTCCATCATTAGCTGTTAAATAGTATACCTTGTCATAGTATTCTAACCAGCCCTCGTGCATAGAGCCGTCTTCATGGAAGAAATACCACTTACCATTGATTTTTGTTCCAACCTCTAGCTGTAGCACAATCAGAATTTAACCAATACCATTTACCATTATCTTTTACCCATTGGTCAGATAACGCATATCCGTATTCATCGAACTTGTACCACACACCATTGATTTTTCTTCCATTGGTTAGTAGGCGTGCCATCTGAATCACGATACGTCCAACGATTGTTATATTCAATCCAACCGTTGATTTCATAATCCGTTTCTGCTTCCTCGTAAGGGAATCTAAACCACCCTACAATACCGTCAAAATTACGTGTATTGTATCGTGCTGAGTCCACCTACTGTTAATGAGTCTGCATTACCGTCAATGTTTTGTTCGATTGTTCTAATCGTGTAACCGTCACTATCTTCAATGACAATACCAGTGTGCCCATAAGGGTGTCCATATAACGCCTGTGTTTCCATGACGAAAAATATCTCCAGCCTTAGGGTTAATATCGTCGGCTGCATTGTATTTTTACGTAATAGCCATTCGCTTTGGCACTATCTAATAAGTCAATAGCGTTCCCCCATAGCCACTTGCCAAAATAATTATGACTGATATAGTTAGGCAAGTCCACACACTGTGTGCCGTATACGCCATCTGCATTCACGCCAATACCACGATTAGCTAAGCTTTTTGCATAGTTTACTACTTCAATTGCTGTTGTCATTTAATCACTCCTTAAAAATAAAAAAGAGGCAGGGTTTCTGCCTCTATGTTTGATGTGGAGCGTGTCCATTCTAATCTAGTCCTGTTAAATCGTTTGGAAATGGGTCTTCTGTGAAATATGAAACGCTGTTTATATGGCAGTGTTCCCCTACCGAAGAAAATGATTCTGAATAAACCTTTATCCTCAATTCACCGTTCATCACTCTTATAACCGCTAGCCCATTGATATTAGTGTAAGTCGGGTTGTCAGACAGGTAAGCTTGACTATATGTGATTGGAACAATAACATCTGTTGATGTATTAAATCCTAATTGAGGCATCAAATGTTGAACCATATCTATGTTTGCAAAATCTATACTAAGTCCGTATGGAGAGTTAGATGCTATTTGAACATGAACCATGTTATCAATTCTTCTAATTTTTTACAATTTGACTAAATGTATCAGTTCCATCTTTTATAGTTATCCAACCAGTGTCTTGTTTTTGAACCACTACCTGCCACAGGACTTTTCTCTAAAGCTTTAACTTTATCACTCACTTCAGTTACTAATTGAGCAGATTTTTCAAGATTAGTCACACGATTTTTTAAATCTTTGTCATCTGATTCTAAACTGATTACTTTTTCTTTAAGTTCTCTATCGTTATATAACTCACTCTTCAACGCATAATTTTTCTAAAGATTTGTGTGGTATGAGATTAGGTAGTTCGTCCTTGCTGACTAATTTTTGTCACATCTACCTGTGGACGATTTTTCCAGGTTAGTTAACCGTTGTTTTAACTTCCGTATCGTTGTAGACTGTATCTTTATCCTGTTTGCTTTCTAAAGCACTAATTCTATTTACTAAAGCACTATCATTGTACGGTGTTGGCAATTCTGATTTCTTAGCATACGTTTCAGAAGCTGTTGTTTCTGTTAAATAGTGTCGTTCAACTAACTCATTACGCTTAACTACATCGCTTTTTCAAAGTGTCAAAAATCAGATTTGTTAACTTTATCTTGTAATTCTAATTTAGTAGCTAAATTACTAATATCATTTAAGTAATGTTTATCCTCTAGTTCTTGCTTAGTTACAAAATGAGTTGTTGGTTTTATTTTTCCAACGCTGTAACACGTTCATTTAGAGGTCCGTCGTTATATGGTTGCGGCAATTCTGATTTTTAAAGCGTAATTATCTAAATTTTTGTTGAGTAAGATATGATTTGTTATTTAACTGTTCTTCTGTCACATAATGTTTAGCTTCTAGTCCATCATTAGTTATCATATTAGCTAACTCTTCTTTTTGTCGCTAGTTTAGAAATATCAGTTATATATCCTTTACTATTCAACTTTTTCTTCAGTAACAAAAACAGAAGTATCAACAGTAGGTTTACTTTCAAGTTCAGTAAGTCTACGTTTTTACTTCTGTGTCATCATATTTAGTATCTTTATCTTCTTTAGTTTCCAACGCTACAACACGATTTCTTAAATCACTATCGTCATAAGCAACGTTAATAGTATCTGAATCCGTAAATGAAACATTCTTAGACTGACCGTCAACATAGTTATAAGTTAACGTAACATTGCTACCTTCTTTATTGACTGACACACCTGTGATGAAATTGTCCGTTTTACCTTCCAATGTAGTCAATCTACGTTTCACTTCTTCATCATTTGTTTGTAATTCTTGTTTAGTAGCTAATGTAGCTAATGTATCTGTATCCACTTTACGTGCTAATTGACCACGTATTTCAGTGTCATTATATGGTTGTGGAATACTTGCTTTAGCCGCTTCTAGTTCTTGCTTAGTAGCTAGTCCACTAACATCGTGGATATACCCTTTACTTTCTAACTCTTCTTTACTAACATAAAACATTGCGTCTTGTGCTGCTTTTCGTTCTAAGTTGTTCACTTTGTCTGATATACGAAATACTGTTGAGTTAGTAGCTAAATCAGATAAATCTGTTGTTTTAGCATAACCAGCCTGTTCTAACTCCTCATGAGTCACTACAGATTTGTTTTTCTAATACTTGCACTCGATTTTCTACTGCTTCGACTTTTAGTATTGGTTGCTAAATCAGATAAGTCAGATTTCTTAGCGTATTCTTCTGGAACGCTTGTTAGATAATGTTTCTCTTCTAATTCATCTCTAGTTACTAAATGTTCTAATGACTGGTGGGCGGTTATCGCTGCATTACTTTTTTTCTTCGATAGCGTGAATCTTATCTAGCAATGGTTTATCATCATAAGCCCCATTAGCAATTGCTTTAGCTTCCAGTAAGTTCACACGTTCCGTTAATGCACTATCGTTATAAGGCTGTGGAATTTCAGACTTTCTAGCAAACTCACTTGTATCTGTTTCCAATGCTTGTACACGATTTTCAACTGTTGTAACCTTTTTCATTAGTCGCTAGGTTAGAAATATCTTGAATATAATGTTTATTCTCTAGTTCTTGTTTAGTAACTACATGACTTAAATCCACATCTGGTTTATTCTCTAGCGTTTGTACTCGTTGTTCCACCGCTTCTACTTTTTGTGTTAGTAGCAAAACTAGTAACGTCTATAGCTTCTAGTTTCTGCACACGCTGTTCCACCGCATTTAATTCTTGCTTAGTAGCTAAATGCTCCAATGACTGGTGGCTAGACAGATAAATATTGCTAAGATTATTGAACCGTGCTTCTACTTGTTGAATCCGTTCTTCAATACTAGTCAGTGGTTGGTGTTCCGTTAAATATCGACTAGCGTTGGTTTCTAACACACTTAAACGATTTTTTTAACATCACTATCGTCATATCTCGTATCGTTATCTGGTTTGTTTTTCTAAAAGCAGTAACGCGTCCACGCAACTCACTGTCATCATACATTTCACCATTCTTTTTTTATACCAGCTAATAATTCGTCTAACTCTTGCTTAGTCACAATATCCGCTACTGGAACAATTCTACGACTGACTTTTTTTCTTGTACAGGTAACTCTCTAGTCTTATCAATTTCAGACACTCTAGCACCGAACGTGAAACGATAAACATCTGTGGACTTCTCTAGCTTATCAAAGTATAAATATCCTGTGACTAGTTCATCTTCCACAATTAATGAGGTGTCAAACTCAATCGTAATCATATTACCCTTAAATTGACACAACGTTTCATAGTAGCGATTTGTCTGTTCAAAATGGAATAACGCAATCACTTTATCTGCTGGAATATCATAGTCCATAATAAATTCGAACTGTGCATTATTCTTATCGTATGAGTAAAATTCCTCATTGATTTTCACACTGTTGTTTCTTTTGCGTGTGGTTATCTGTATTGTTTTACGAATGGTTTTTACCATCACACCACCCCCTAGTCTTGTTTAGGTGTTTCATAAGTCATTGCCTTATCGCTATCTTTAAGCCCATCTGTAGTAGGGTCGTTCACAATACCAATGATTGCTAACACGATAAACAACGCATTGACAAACGCACCAATATGATTCACGATTGCCGTTAAATCAATCGTAAGCCCAAAGATTGCCATAAAGGCTTGTACTAACAACGCTAATGCTGGGACTAGCGTTAATACAAAATGTTTATTTTTTTAAACGTACTTTCCAATTAATGTTCATGTTTAGCGCTCCTTTAAAGTCAATTTCATAAATTGTTGATACATATCTTCAATGTATCCATTACCACCTAATTCTTTATACGATTTGAACAATGCTGTGATTCTACGCGTATCTTCACTACTACGGCAGCCTTCTAAAATTGCTGCTTTCATATCAATCTCAAGACGATAGCTTTCTGTCGTTTTTGTTCCACGGGCTATCTTTGCAATATCCGCATTATTCTTCTTGCCAATAGCCGTGATTTCATCTACTACTTTTTGAATGTTGTTAATTTTTGTATTTAATTCATCTGTAGCTTTTTTTACTTCCAGTTTGTAACCACACTGTTGCTAGTGCTGTAATTGCTGGAATCAATGTAACCAATACAGTGTCACTCATTGTTTTTCACTTCCTTCTTGCAATAAAAATAGGGCAGACTACATAGCCTGCCCATAAAAAAAGAAGACTTAGCCTTTGTATTCGACTAACTCTCCTTGTTCATTTACAGTGAATCCTGATAAATGTAATTGTTCTAATACACGTGCTTGTAATTTCTTAGGCACTTTATTATAAGAATAACGTCCTTCAACAATGTTCACTGCCATTAAGATTACCATGTTTGTCATTCTGTCCACCCCTTTCTAGTTACTAGCGATAGTGCCATCTGTAGGCGTGCTAGTAGTTCCTGTATTACTTCCTTCACTGTGTGTTTCTTCTGTACTTGCATGGTTTTCTACCTCCGTTTCATGGTGTCCGCCTTTTAATACTTCTACATCTGCTGATAAATTGAATACTTGTTCTGTTAACTCAAGCAATGATTTTTTTGTGCTGTTTCTGAATTTTTTTCTTCGTGTGTTCGCCTAACTCTTTAACCTGTGCTAAGTTTTCTTTTACCTCATTAGATAATGCTGTTAACTTAGCAATCGTGCTTGTAGGGTCAAACTCGATATTCATAATCTCTAATACTGATTGAATCAATTCTTCATCGCTTTTTGTTTAATTGATTACCAGCTAATGAACGTGTGATATATGTGTAAGGATATTCACGATAGATGGATACTTCTGTGACATTTAATTTTTAAAACTTTACCTGTAACTGTATATTTATTTTTCCATTATTTCTTATCTCCTTTAGGTTTTGTTAATTGTTCTTCTAACTCTACGATTTTTTTGCATTAGCTTCTACTAGCGCTTCTTGTAAGTACGCTTTCTCTAAAGACAAACGTTTAATTTCTTCTGCTAAAAAGTCTTTTTGCATTAGGCTTGTTGTTCATATTTATCAATCCTTTCTGATAATTCTTGTACTGCTTTTAATTAAAAAGGGACTACTTTTGCTGTAGTCCACTGTGTAATAGTTATTAGATATTTTTGCCATATTAGGGATATGTTTAATTGCTTGTTGAGCAATGACCCCTAATCGTTCATGTTTTCCACTGTTCTTCCAATCGAATTGCACCATTTCTAACTGGTTAATAATATCAAGTCCTTTTGTGGTGGACTTTTTGAATATTGGTTTTTAAACGCGAGTCAGATGGTTCGCTCCAAAGCACGTGTTGACTTCCCCACTCAACATTACTATTGTGTATCTTCAACCTAGTTCCATTATCTGCTCCAACATACATCGTTCCACGTAATACTATATCTGACCCAACTTCTAAATCCTTAGAAATATCAACTCTTGCACCGAACTCGGTATTGGCTGTAAAGTACGCTGTACCATTGAATGTAGATACATTATTACAATACATATGACCATCTTCTTTTACATACCATGCGTTTCCGCCAGGCTCGTCCCACGTACGTCCCCAGTTTACGAATAACGCTACACCGTCGTCGTTGTTACGTTCACCGTTACTCAATCCTACTGAATAAGCATTGGCACCAGTTATCCAATGACCACCCCATTTAGCGTGTGGACCAATAGAAAATCCACCAATGATACCTTTATAACCTTCTAGGAAAGCAGCTTTTTACTTTTTGTGCTGTAACTTGGTCAGAAAAATAATTTTTGTGATAAAAGCGTCACTCGATACAAGTGTTTTTAATAAATCCGTCAGTTATACTCACTTTATCCGCACTAATAGCACCTGTTGCTAGTTTAGTAGACGTGATACTTCCTGCTGCAATTTCTGCTCCAGTGATAGTGTTTGCTGCAATCTTATCTGCTGTGATAGCACCATCAACAATCATATCTCCATTGACTTTCATTTTTTTAGTGATAACTTGTACATTATCCGGATTAACAGCAATCATACTAGCTAATGCTTGACCGTTAACTGTTTTACCACTACCAAATGTGATAGCGTTACTCGTGATTGTCACTTCGGATTTTCTATCGACTTCTTGTACACTTTGTCGAATACCGGCAAGGCTTGATTCGTATTGAGTAACTTTATTATTGATACCTGCAATCTGTGTGGTATATCTATCTCCTAACTGTTCCACTGTAGAGGTTACAGCTTCTTGTTTAACCGTTGACTTCAATGAGTTTAGCCGTTGTTCAAACGATGAAAAAAATTACCATTCAACAGATTATTCACTTGTTGCATAATACCGTTTGACGTAACACCTAAAAGCTGTTTGCATTTCACTGTTTTTTAAATTCCGTTAATAATCCTTGACTAGTAGCACGAATTTTTGCCCCACAACTCACTGTTAGGATTCGTCAGTTGTAAATTCAGTGAACGTAAGTCATTTTAAAATGCCAGCTGTAGGTGTTTGTGTTACTTGAGGCGACACAAAAGTTGTAGGCGTATTGCCTTGTTCTAACTGAATATCTCTAACTTCCGTGTTCCCTACACAACCTAAGTGGTGTATCTTAATCAATTCCTGTGCTGACTGTGGTGTGAACGTTTTTGTAATATCTACCGTTTAATTCATTGGCGGGGCTTTTTGTTATTTTTGTATTGTTACTTGCATATGTTACACATTCTCCTTGTAAATTTTTGATTTCTCCTTCAGAATGCAATGCAGTAAAGCGAACAAACGAGTAAACGTCTGTAAAGTTATTGAAACGAATTCTTGCAATAATACGTTGTTTCGTTCCGCTGCCATCTTCAACAGTGATTGCAAACATCTTAGCATTCCACGACCTATCTCCTATACTAATTCTTGTTATTTCCTGTTTTATAGTAGTACCGACAGGTGTTGAAGTTTCAAACAAAGCATCTATTTCTGCTGTGTAATTGTTAATTGCGTTATTCGAAAGGCTCCATCGTTTTGAATAGTTCCATGTTACATATAGCTTTTTCTCGTTCTCTTTCCCACACTTTTTTTATCCCCAACATATCGTGCCACAATTTTTTTCATTTACATAAATACCGCTTCTAGCCATATATCCACCACCTATTCATAATAATCATAGACAGTATTAGCGTTTTTTTATTACTAATAGCGTCAAATTCTGCTTTACTGCCCATCCAGTAGTTCATCGCTTGACCTGTTTTTCTGGTTGATGAATCCTTGTGGCGCTGGACGGCTTTCTAGTGCTGTAATTCTACGCTTAATATCTGCGTCATTGTATGGCGTATACAATCTTCTTGTTCCAATACCTGTGACTGAAATGCTAGTATTGTTTACATTTGTAACTTTCCACCAACCTTCATCTGCACTGTATACACTGCTATAAAAGTCTTGGATAATATCTCCAACTTTTACACCATCTGGATTCATTAAGTCAGTGGTATTAATCGTTGCTGTAGCTCCTACACCACTACCAGGTATATCCCCTTTAGCGATACGATACACTGGTGTTTCAGCTTTCTTAGCGTATACACTCAAAGCTTCTTGTGCTGCTGCACTAGCATAGTTCACAACACCATCTGTCCCTCTTGCACCATCTCTAATATTATCGATTCGAGTACTAGCAACTGCTTTTAAATCGTTGTAAGTGACAATAACATATACCTCTAGATATTCTCCGTTTCTTTGAGCTCGACTCCATTCTGCCACTTTTCCGTTTGCGTCTGCTCGTCTATTCAATAGACTTGACCAGTTATCACTACCAAAGCCTCTATAATAAAAAAATCAGTAGCATATCCACTGGTAACTTTTTACACCGTCATAATAAACGTCTACCATAACGTTTAATTGGCTATTAACACCATTTCTAAAAAGTGCCTTCGATTCGAACACCTGCATTTAATGAGTGCCCACGTTCTCCAGCGGGTCCAGGTTGACCTTCGGGTCCAGGCTCCCCTCTATCTCCTTTAAGTGAGTTTCGCTGTGCTTGACTCAAGTTTTTCAAACGTAACCACACCATCTCTACCTGGTGGTCCTTGTACGCCTGGTGGACCAGGTTCTCCTTGTGGACCACTCATATATTTCAATTCTGGAAAACGGTGTGTACCATCTCCGACTTTCATAAAGCCTGTATCACTTTCGCATACTGGCTCGCCCTCTCTAGGGATATACTGACTAGTTTTTCCACTGTTCTTTCGTCATACGTTTCATTTGTAAAACTGCACTAACTATTTCTGCACTAATCGTTTCTGTCATTATGCACTCCCTCCATCTATAATAATTTGTGGATTTTCACTCCATACTGTTTCTGTACGATTATCTCCATTGCTATCAATGATAGGCTTATAAGTATGTGGAATGACTATCACTTCATCGCCTGCTGCAACTGTTTTTACGAACAGGAACAGGTTTAAACCAGTTCCCACTAAACTCAATGTTGTAATCTCCTAAATACACCATAGGAATCACTCGATTAGACTTGCTAATATCATGTTCAATAGTAGGGAAACGTGTATCAACTGGACGTAAGATAACGTGTCCATTTTTCGACAAAAAAAGCAGATTGCACATTTACAGTCAAGTTTCTATGACCATAAGGTGTACATTCTGCACTCCAACTGATTGTGTATTCTTTTCCTACTTCAAACCCGTTACCATTGTGTCCAACTTCGATATAGTCTGTTCCTAACTCAATCGTACGATGAGTTTCTCCTTCTAATCTATTTTTTTGTTATAGCGATAACTGCCATCTCCACCAATAGATTCAGTATTTAATCGTACATTTTTCATTGGTTTCTTCTAACTTTTTTACGTAACTCTTCAATACCTTTAGGGTCAACAGATACGTTTTTTTCTTAATCAAAAACAGATATGTTACTTTCAGAATTGAGTAAATCTTTTTTTGAAATTTTTCATACGCTTTTTCACTAGCTTCATCTTTGGCACTAGCAATAGTAGCTGCGATTTCACGTTTAATTTCTTCTTTTCTTTCTTCTGCTTTTTTTCATCATACTTAGCAAGCATTTTTCTTTGGGTCCTCGGTGTCCACAATCAATTCCCATGAATCTCCAGTCCACCTTTTTAATTGCTTATAAGGCCCATTACTTGCCCACCACATATCTCCTTCTTTGAATCCACCTTTTAGGTGCTGCTGGTTCTTCGTCAACGCTACCCCAATAGACATCGTTCATGTTATCTCCAGTACGTCCAACTAAACCTTTTAATTCTTGAAATTGATACGCTTGATTACCAGCAATCGTACTCATAGCAGCGTCAATAGCACTGCTAATCTGTTGACTGAAATTATTATTGTTTTTTTAGGCAACAAGGAATTGAGTGTACCTAATGTTAAGTCATCATACTGTTCTAATAAACAGTTCCAATTAGTAGCGACAATTTTTCAATGCTATTCTATCAATATTTGATTCTGGAATAGTGACTAACAATTGGTCACACAACTCTACTTCTTCAATAATTCCTTCGCCTGCTTTTTGCAAGGTCAACATATTTTTACAGTAGTTTGAAATTCGTAAGTATAATGATTATTTTTTTCTCGACGTATTCTTGTGCTAGCTTTCTTAATTTTTCCTTCATCTAGTTCAAACTCTTTTTTTCGCACTAGAATCATAAGCACCGTCCTTGTCAAAATATCTCCAACGATTTTTTTGATAGGTGTCCAACCAGTAGCCATGGCTCCACTTTTTACTTAAAAAAAGTAGCGTGTGCCGTCTTTATCTTTTGAACCACTGGTTTTTCATACATATACCCATTTTTTTCTTAAAACGATACCATTTACCTTCAATCTTAACCCAACGATTTTTAGGATACTTTCCATTGGCGAAAACAAACCACCAACCTTTGTCGTCACTAGCCCAATGACCGCCTTCTGCTTCTTTAGTTTCTCCTTCTTCCCCCATTGTACCCGTATCTTCACTAGTGTCTTCTGGAGTTTCTATATTCTCATTTGAAGCACTAGCTGTACTATCAGTAGGTTCTTCATCTGGTTTAACAATGTTAGGATTTTCCTTAAAATGGTCACTAAAGTTTACTGGAAGAACACGTACTATATTCGTTCCTAAAGTGTTCCACGCTACAAACTCATTATTAGGCAGTGTATAAACTTTGTTATCTTTAATCACATACGGCATGATATGAGTATATGAATTTTCACTTGATTGACTATCTTCTAAACTTAATAGATTTTTTTACCAAAAGTGATTCTTGTAGGTTGTTTTCTCCCCATATCTTTCCATAATTTTTATCGTAAAAATTGTCGAACTCATACTCCCCACCCCATTTTGCTAGGATAGAGTCATCTGTTCCACCTAGTGCCGTTCTTGCATTAGGTATTTTATCCACTCGAAAAAGTAGTTTGATTTTTCAGTCATAATATTAGACCATGTTCTAAAGCCATGACCAGGAACAATAATGGAGTTCGCCCAACCTTGTAACGCAATATCTCCGTTTCCACTAACAGTTGCATTAGGTAACAATACTATTTTTTTCAAACGGTAACTAATATGTTCCGCATAAACAGTAAAAGTTTTTATTATCCTTTTGAGTGATTTTAACAATATCGAACCATTGTTTTTTTAGTACGTTGACCTGCACTTGTTTGTATTACATTATCAATTTGTAACACATTGGCATTTTTCTCCGCCGACTAAATATTCTCCTTCAAAATAGTATGACCCGTTACGTTCCCGTACCACTTTAGCACTAAGCCAATCTGGTGTTACTCCTAAACCAGTGCCGTAATAAGTTTGTGCTTTACTATCAAATACGCATATCATACTTTTTGCCCCCCAATTAGGACGCAACCGCAAAATGAAAGAACTATTATCTAATCTAATAGTATTAATACCAGGTTGAATTTTTTTAAAAAAATTATCTGTTACTAATTGGTCATACGCTGCTGTTTGTCCAAACCATGCTGAACATTTCTCGCAATCCACATTAATACCAGTAGACACATTTTTAAAACTCATACTTTCTTCGCCGATACGTACGGTCACATTCCCTGTCCCTCTAAGTTCAAAAATATGGCTTAGATGGCAACGTTGTAGGGTTTACTATTGTTTCTCCATTTGATACTGTTGATAACAATTTACCACTTTCTAAATATTTGACTGGGTGCAACTTGAACGTTATAGATAATTTACCAAACTTACGTAACGTTTCTTCGATTTCAAAAATCTTCTAACATGATTGCACGATACGTATATAACGGGTCCCATGACAGTTTTAATTCTGTCCACGTGGACGTATGTAACCATGCTGATATTTCTTGTGCCACATCAGTTAACGAACGTCTATCAGAAGTTTTTAATTTAATAAAGAAAGGAATAGATTGGTCAACAGGTAACAAGCGTTTATTAGGAATTAATACTGCTCCATCTCTTCCCATTATTTCTACTACTTGAATATCATTTTTTTAGCTGACTTTATTTTTAAAAATCACTTGAAATATATAAGCCAAACTCTTTAGAAGAATGACCATTAAACACTATATATTCTTGTTTCACATTCTATCTCCTTCCCTTTTAGCTAACCACGCAAACTTCTTGAATAGTTCTTCTTCATTTTTGACCTTTGTCTGCATGAAAATGTTCGATATGCAATGTAGGACTATAACTAGAGTTATTAGTCACATTAGATACATTTCCGACTCCAGCAGAATAAGGACGTGCAAACACATTAGGCACATCGTCCATAAAGCTTCGTATTGTACCATTTGCAAACCTAGGCAATAATCCTAAGTAGTTTGAAAGATACGGTTTGTGTAACGTATCTCGTTTGAATTTATCAATAGATGACCACACTTTAGTTCCTCGTGGAAGATTATAAAGCGTGTCTGTGGCAGGCGACACACCGAACATTCCATCTGGTGTTAAGAACGGCTCACGTCTACCACCATCTCCTAAGAACGCCAATCCGCCTTTGTGGTAGTCAGTACCTGTTGCGTGTCCAGGTGCAAACAGACTTAATGTTCCTCTAAACACACTACTACCAAAAGCCCTTAACCCATTCATTACACTACCTAACACACTAAACACTTGACTTGCGTCTGCTGTCAGTGTAGTAGTCTTTGTAGTAGGTACTTCATTAATAGATTTTTGTTAACGACTCTACTTGTGGTTTTTGTAGAACTTTCTGCATTTGTTTCTGTATGGAAATTAGCACCTTGTTTTTGCACGTTCTTGTGCTTGCCTAATCTTTTCGTCCATATTCGCAACCACTCGACTAGTACCGTCTGCGTCTGTCATAGTAGGTAAATTTAACGGGTTACTTGTCGTTTCTTTAGTGACATTATACGTTTTTAATAATTCTTCAATTTTTTTCTTTTTGCGTCTGGGGCTGTAGTGTCAATCTTAGCAAGTTTTTTTCTACAAACTCTGTATTGTTCCACAAACCATAAGCTGTGATGAGTTTATCCGTGGTTTCCCCAATCGTATCATTTCTCACTAAGGCTACTTTTTTTCATCGAACGATAATTCGTCCCATTTACCAGTAGCAATTAATGCTTTTTCTGATTTCTACTTCTGCATTAGACGTTAAATTAGCTTCCTTAATAATGAATTTTTAGATTATTCCAACCTTCTTCACTTTCAGTTGCTTTTTGCTACTACCTGTGAAATATTCTTAACAATCTGACCAGTTTTTTTCATCTGTAATCAGTTTTTCCCACGCTTTATTTGCTTCTTGTGCATTTTTAGACAACTCAAAAGCCGAATTTTTGTCATAGCGTCACTCACGTATTTATTACGTCTGTCTAGCAATTCTTTTTTTCTTTTTCGATTGCCGCTTCCATTTCTGCAACTGTTCTACCGTATTCTTGTGCTGTAGCATGCATAGCATTATCATAAGCGTCTGCTTCTGCGTCATTACCATGTGCCATTGCACGGTCACGTTGTTCTTTCAACGTTTTTATACTTTTTGTAATCCAATCTGTTGCATAGCATTCTGGTGTTCTTTTTTTCTAATCCTTCTACCCCTTTGTGGTATTCAGAATATTTAATCAAGCCATTTGACAAAGCGTCTTCTAGTGCTTGTTTACGTTCTTTTAGGTTGTTAACTTCTTCTTCTTTCATCTTATTCAGACTTTTTCACTCTAGTACGTAACTGTTCATCACTCATCTTATGAATAGATTCAGTCATATTTTTCAAAGAGTTTTTTTGTGATTCCCCTTTGTTACTTCCTAATGCTTTTTGCTAAGGCTTGTTGTGCTTGAGTACGTAAACTATTAATCTCCACTACTTCATCTTTAGTCAAAGAACGTCTTTCTTGACTAGCTTTTTTTCATAGATAGCATTGATTTTTAGTTTCCACATCTGCAAAGACTTGTTTTTGCTTCTTCTGCTTTTTGTTTACGTTCCGTTAATTCTTTTTTTCTGCACTAGCTTTAGCCGCGTCTGGTAGTTTATCATAAATACCTTGTAACTCTTTTTACTTTTATCATTAGCAGCTTGAGTCATTGCCTCAAACATGGAATGAGTAGAGGTTTTCATCTTCTCTTTAGAGGTTTCAGAAACAGTAAACGCTGTTGAAATATGCATTTGACTTTCACTAGCAAACTGTTGCATTTTTTTCTAACGACTGGTCAACGACTTCTCCAACATCTACGCCCCATTGTTTCAAGTTTTTCTTTACTCTTAGCAACTTTCTGTGCTGCATTCCAGCCTTCTTCGCCCCATTGTTTCCATGCAAGATAACCAATACCTGCTGCAGCTGCGATACCAATTAGCCACCCTGATAACGGTACTGCTGCTAATAGACTGAAAACTCCACTAGCTTTACTTGCACCACCAGCTAATTTACCGACGGCACTTCCAGCGCCGATACTTGCTGTTCCAACGGCTTCGATTGCTGTTTCTGTTAACTCAAAAGCACCTTTAGCAGCTTGGGCTGCAACCTGTGCTTCTCCAGCTTTTTTTCAAGAATCCGCCGAACATTTCTTTTACCTAAGCCCCAACCTAGTTTTGCGTATCCAAAAAAATAGTAAACAATGGTCCACCAACAACACCGAAAGCTGTTAAGGCTCCAACGGCTGTTTGAATACTAGGTGGTAGTTTACCGAACCATTCCACCATTCCTTTAATACCATCAATCCAACCACCAGAATTTTTTTCAATGTGTCTGCTAAAAGAGGCAACAATTTATTACCAGCTTCAATAGCCACATCTGTTAGTCTATTTTTTTAGCAATCGCTAATTTTGACGCTGTGGTTTCACTAAAGGTTTGAAATTCTCGTTGCAATGCTGTGTTTTCTTTAAAAGCTTTGTTACTACGACTAATAGCGTCATTAAATAACTGATGGGCTCCACCAGCACGTAAGAGTGTATCTCTTAAACGTGATTGTTTCACACCCATATAACCAATTAATTTAACGGCTTCTGAACCTTCTTCATTAGCCTGTCCGATTTTATCTACGAATTGCGCTAACACATCTAGTGGTGCGTTTCTAAACATTTCTTGAAATTGCTTTGGCATAACGCCCAACGCTTTTTGATAAGCCTACTAATCGTTTATACGCACGTTCGTTTACATCTGCAAACTCCACTACCTGTGCCGTATCCGTTAAGAATGTACTAATTGCTGTACCACCTTTTTCTGCTTCGATACCTACAGAACTTAATGCTGTTGCAATCCCTAAAATATCTCCTTCAGATAAATGTAACACTCTACCCTACACCGGCAAGGTTTTTTACCCATATTTAAAAATATCTCGTTCAGTAGTCGCAAAGTTGTTCCCTAAGTCTACTAAAGATGAACCGATATTAGATACTTTATCTTGCGACGTACCCATAATGTTCATAAACTTAGCTAAATCTGCGGCTCCTTCTTCCCCTACGATATTAGTAGCGGTTTGTAACTTAGCCATGGTTTCAACGAATGTTAGCAAGCTTTCATTGTGGATACCCAACTGTCCAGCCATAGCACCCATATTAGCTAACTCTTTCGCACTTACTGGAATGGTATTCGCAAGATTTCTAAATCCTTGTTCAAATGCTGAAAACTGAATAGCGGTAGGGTCAGTAGTCTTTTTAACACCTGCCAAAGCTTCTTCATAATCAATTGCTGCTTTAGTAACGCCAACAATACTAGCACCTACTGCTGCACCAGCAACTGCCCAACCTCTAGAAAAAGTTGAGTAGTTTATTAGCCGATTCTGTGGTTTCTTTACCACTGTCTATCCAACGTTGACCTCTTTGAATGTGACTGTTATTCGCAATAGCCTGTTCTTTAGCAAGGGCAGAATATTCACGTCTTAGCTTACTCATTTCTGCTGTGGCTTCTGCAATGTTACGTTTATATTTTTTTCAATGTGGGTTAGTTTACCAGTTATCTCATCTTGTTGTTCTTGAGTACCACCAGTTTTTTTGCGATTGCTGCCTGTAACTTTTTCTATCTCTTCTCTTTTTTTAGCTATTGACTTATTATTCTCATCAATAATTGCCTGATTAGCTTTGAATGCTTGACCCATTAAATTTAATTTTTGTGGTCACGCTTTCTGAACCTTTACCATACAGTTTGATTTCTTCTCCTGCACCTTTAATAGCTTTATTTAACGTTCTTAATTGTTTCTGTGCATTACTTAGTCCCTGGTCAAACTTAGCATTATTAATCCCTAGTTCTACAACCAGTTTACCAAAAAGGTGTTTCTGCCATACTGTTCCCCCTTTCTGTTAGAATCCTTGAATGGAATCAATCGTACCTTCTTCTTCTATTGGCTCCTCGTCTTTCCAACTACCGAACTCTAACTCAATGAGGGTTGCGACTTCCATCTCATCAATCTGTTTAGGACTCCATCTATATTTTTCCATCATGTATATATAGAGTTGGTTTACGAATTTTCTGATTGAGATTTTTTTCTTCGCCGTCTTCTTCACTGACTTTTTTTGATTCGATAAGTTAACAGTAACCCCTCGTAATGCTTCAAATAAAATATCGTATAAGACTAAGTGATAATCTTGAATACTATCGACTTGATAACCATTCATAAAATCTTCCACAGTAAATTTATGATTGAAATACTCACAAATCAATTCCACATTCTTATCAATATCAGTCAATGGGTCAATCGACTCAATCAATTTTTAATTGTGCCGCTTCATCATCTCCTAGACTAATACGTTCACGTTCTTCCACTAATTTAGCTAATTCAGTAACCTTTCTTAATGTACCCATTGTGGTTTTTACCACTTTTATACACTTTGTCATAAATTGTAATCTCCATATCGTATCTCCTTTCTCTATATATAAAAAGGGCTAGATAGACTAGCCCTGATTCATTAAACTGCTTTTTGAGGTGTAGTATACCAACCTTCTGGTAAAGTCTTAGCAACCACATCGTATTTAAACGCACCATCTGATTCACGGGCAATTGCTTTTACCTGTTAATGATGGTGTTTTTATATGTGATATTTTTCGCCTTTAGTTTCAAACTCTTCATTTAAAGGAGAGAATTTCACTTTATATAACACTACATATTGGTTTTCGCCATTTGAACGTTTTTTGATTCAAACGCTACCCCTAGATAAGGTGCTTCATCGTCTGCATTGACTGTGATACCACCTTTAGAGTCTTTCTTATGACCCTAACAATGTTGCGATTTGTTCTGGTGTTAAGTCTGTAGTGTCCACTGTAATATCATAACCAGTGATACCAAAGTTACCTTCTACTTGACGGTCATCTCCATACAATGAACCTTCTACTGTTTTAGCGTTTAAACTTACTTTCATTAATGGTGGTAACTTAACCGCTGTACCATAAGTTGTTCCCTCATGGTCATCTTTTTGTAATTGGAAAAACTGTTAAATTTTTTTAACTCCGATTCTTGCCATATTTATTTCACTCTCCATTTTTCTTAATAATTGTCGATACATTTTTTTCGTTCATAGATACGCTATAACTAAAAAAATACGATGGATAACTTTTGTGTCGTCCATCGTATAGGTATAATCTCTATAGCACGTAAAGCCTAGCTTACGCATTTCTCTATCAACTTCATTTTTGTATTTCATAATAATCATATTCCTCACTGTAGATTCCTACTTGAAAAACTCATCTTTCTTGACAGTAAACGGTCATCTCCGAACATCTCGTCTGACCCATAGATTTGATGGTATTCAATCAGTGGAAACACACCGTGAGGTACTCGATTAGCCCCAATGTTAGGGTAACCTTGCTTTGTTTTTGCTACATGTAATTGACGATTCTAGGGTTGCTAGTGAGGGCTTTTTTGAATCAATACTTCCATTTCAAATATCATGTAACATACCTCTTCAATAAGTTTTTTTCAATCCATTTTTCTTGTACGTTTGCTATATCGCCTTTGACATCTTCAAATGCACGTTCCGTCTGGTGTCGTGGGACAATCCCTTTCGTATTACCTTTAGAGTAAGTACCTTTCTCAAGGAACCACATATACCACGCCACTTTAGATGAATATCCAACCTTGACAATACGTTCTCCATCGTTACGAATAACATCTCGAACGCACAACATGTTCTCTAGCACGTACAGGATATTTTTTTCTTTTTCCAACGGTTTTCTACCTAATGGTGTATTGTGCCTCAAAGCGTCTACGTATACCTCACTACTATCACGTAACACCGTATTGATACCTCTATCAACCGTAACACTAACATCTGTTAGCTTCTTAATAACCGTATCAATTCCTTGTATATCTAATGACATCTCCATGTTACGCACCCCTGTCCATCACTGCTTCGCCTAAAAAAACGAATCGCTTTTACAATCTCCTACCGTATCTCCTACGATAGACACTTCATACATTTTTTTCCTTGATACAGGAATCTGTTTAATGTGGATAATTTTTTTCGTGAATCTCGTTTCCATTTCTTTTTCTATCTCTTAGAGTGTTACCACCCGATAACACTCCTTCTAATTGTTCACGAAAGATAGTTTTTTTCTCGACACCAAAGTTTAAAAGCTGGGACCCACTCTTGACGATAACCACGTCCAGTAGGAACATCTACCTGCTTATAAAACTGAATGTGGTGTCTAAAGTCATTAGCCCTTACTCTTCTCATGATATATCCCCCAATCCCACTTCTGGACGCACAAACGATGGAATATCATTCTCATCTTCTGCATACTGTAAAGAGGTTATGAGTGATTGCATACCTAGAGGAAATTGCCCTATTTTTTTACATAATCCGTGTAGTTTGACTCACGATTATCTAACCAAAATCCAACTATTAAAGTGACCACTGTTTTAGTCATAGGGTTTTCAGGCTTATACGCTCCAGCATTATATAAAAAAAACTCCGCACCCATTATCAAATCAATAATGAACGGTAGTTCCTCATCTTCATATCTATATGCTGTTTGTATTTCTAGTGGCGATACTATTGCCATATCTTACCCACCTTTCTAAACTCTAACCTGCTGCTTTAACTGTAGTAGATGGTAAACCAGGTGCTTTAGTTGTATCAATTTCAGTTGCAATAACTGCTGCTTCGTCCCATTTTTGAACTTCAAAGCGGTCAATGATACGAATATCGTAAGAGTTACGTTGGAATGATTGTCCACCTACATCTGTACCTGTAATTTCATAAACTCCACGGTCAAATAATACAACGGCTTCTTTTAAGTCCCCAATGTATAATGGTGCTTTTTTACCAGTAGACGCTAAAGTAGAGTTAGGAACAACTACTACACGGTGTCCAAAGATTGTATATCCAGTACCATTTACTACATCACGTTGCATTAAGTAGTTACCGTTTTTCGTCTTTACATTTATCTAACCAGTTGTATCCGTCTTGGTTAGTGATGATTGTTGCGTTGTTAGCAAACACACCATCTAATTCCACATTTAAAAATATCTTTTTAAGTCGTCTGTTACTGCTACCGCTTTAGAACGTTTAGCTAATGTACCTAACACTTCAATGATTTTAGTGTTACGTGTAAATACAGACTTACGTGCAATAAATTTAGCTAAGTGTGCCATTAAAGCAGCGTTTGTGTCTTGTAATAATTGACGTGGAATAGGTAAGATACCAGCATAAGATTTCATTGAGTATGTTTTTTTGTTCGAATTCTGGTGCTGCAATATCCCCGATTTTTATCCCATTCGTCAATGTTAGCAAACGCTGTTTGTGCTGCTAATTTCTCGAATACACGGCTACCGCTTGTAAAGCTAGTTTGTACCACATTAATTAATGTAGATAAATCGAATTGTTCCGTACGTTTGTACTCGTTAATTTGAGTGCTTACATCTTTAGGGACGATAAATCCACCGTTTGCGTCTTGTTTAGATTGTAAGTAAGGTGTTGCTGTAGGAACATCCCTGTGCACGTTTTTTTCTAAATCTTCTAACATTTTTTTCTGTCTTCATTTGTTACGTTGTTACGTAAAACTTTAGTGAAGATATTTTTTTGTATTCTTCTTCTAAGTCAACATCGTTTTTTTACGTTCTTCTTTAGGCATTTCTACTACTTCTGCCACTTCTGGTAAAAGCATTAGCACGCATTTCTAATTCTAAGTCTAATTTTTCTTTTTAATTCTTTCACTTCATTAGCGATAGAACGTAATTCCTCGATATTTTTTTGTTGTCTTTCTTAGCTTTTTTTCAAACTCTACTTGTTTGTCTTTAATTGCTTGTCTTAATTCGCGTTCGTTCATATATTGTACATCTCCTTTGTTAATACATATTCATTTCAATTTCTAGCAACTCAATTTCTTTTTGTTTGTTGCCATTGACAAAATTCTCGTAACTTCTTAAGTCTGTGACCGCTTCTGTATCGTCATAGGCTGGGTCAGTTACGATTGATACATCGTACAATTTCTTGATTTTTTTGTAATTGTACGTTCAATTAATTCCCCATCTTCACGCCATTCTTGACCGCCTTCATCAATCGTGAATCCAAAAAGAACATTTATTAATGATTCCAGCAGCCATATTCGCCACTAAATCACGTGAATAAGAGGTGTCTGTAGGTGTTACTTCAAAACGCAATCCAATATCGTCTACAGATAGCGTTAAATTAGCTCCTACACGTCCTAGCACCTTGTTGTAGTCATGGTTAATTAAAGCGACTGTATCAGTCATATCTGCACCATCTAAACAACCTCGTGCTAGTTTTTCCTTGAAATTCCACATGGTTTTACTCCAACGTTCAAACTTCAAAGCATATCCAACGATGACCGGTGTTTTTTCGTCTTCACTACGAATCTCCATCTGGTTTGTCATCGTTCTTAGTTCCTTCTTCGACATCTTCCTCACCCCCTTTCAATGGACGTTGACTAGCACCATATCTGTTTGTAGCAGCGTCAACTGCTATAGAAAGAGGTACTAAGTTAAGTGTCATTAAAGGTTCATCTGCTAATGGGGACGTATAAGGACTGTCTTCATTCTGTGCACGAATCTCATTTAATGATTTCATACCGTATGACAAGTTGATTTGCTGCACTTTTGCACGACTTTCACTGTCCCCACGTAACTCACTATCCATATTGAACTTACAGTAGTAGCCTTTTTTTACGTTGTTTTTTCTGTGTACAACTTGTAATTGGCTTCTTCTTCTAACTGTGTAACCCACGGCTGTAGTGTGTTTTTTTACATAATCTAAAGACTGGTGTTCAATATTCGTGTAAGTAGCATTGGTTAAATCATTGATTTTTATGCAAAGGCACTTTGAAGATTGCTGCGATTTGTTGTTGTGAAAACTTCATCATTTCCAGGAATTGCATATCCTGTTGACTGATACCAATTTGTTTGTATTTCAGTCCTAAATCCACAACTGCAATCTTTTTCATTGCTATTAGTACGTCCCCATTCATCACGAATTTTCTTCTTAGCTTCTGAATTAAGAACAGACTCTACTTCTAAAAATCCCTTGAGGTGCTCCACCTGCTTCAACCATGTTCTTGTTGTAATTAGTCGCAATATCCATGGTTGCCATTTGTTGTCTGACTGACTGCAATGGGGACAATCCCACGATTCCATCTTTTAGATAATGCTTTTACGTGGTAGATTTCATGAGGTAAAAAGTCTACTTGCTGCTGTCTGTAGTTAGCACGGTAGGCATATTTACGTGTATTTCTGTCCACAATAATCTGCACATTAGATGGGTCAAGTGGAATTAATTCGTCAATCTCCCATTCTTATCGAATAAGATATAAGAATAGTGATTACCGTATGTACACACATCTGTTACAATCAATTTTTTTGTACACAAATGGGTTCATAAAGCGGTTAGGACGCATATTTAACACTCTAGCTACATCACTTTCGTTATCCTTCTCAATAGCCGTTTTTCGTCTGTTTATAGGACTTCCACGGTAGTTTAGCTATATCGTCACTTAATACGTTGATACAGGCATAAACCGTGGCAAAAACGTGTGGCATTGCTAGTTGTGGGCTTAATCGCTCCCCTTGAGTAGTCTTCTCCAATCAAATGTCTAAAAAGCTGTAGCCCAATTGCGTTCTAAGTCTTCATTAGGCTTGCTAAGCACTTCTCTAGGAATAAAATTCTCTAACATTGTTATCCACCTCCTTTCTTAGGTGTGTAAGTTCTCGATAGAATGAATCCTATGAGTATTAAAAAAGCACCACTTACATAAAGCCCTTTTATAAGGTCAATATATAAAGTAGTGCTTATGATGATGATTACACCTAAGAGTGCAATAAAATCATGTAATTTCACTGTTATAACCCCCAATCGTCACTTAAAATTAGTTCTTCAAGGTTAATCTGCATGTTGTCTTTCATCGCCCTAGCAAACGCATTGATGGACGCTGCCACTGGGTCGATACGGTCAACACTTTTATTTTTCGTAATTTTAATATTTTCAGAAGCGTCTGCCACAACACGGGCATTACTCATAGCCCAACGTAACAATTTATCTTCTGAATGCTTCATTTTGCCTTCATAAACGGCTTCTCTAAACTTCTTAGTAGGGTCAGTTAACATTCTGATACCTTGTTCGATTTCAATCATGGTCAGTCCTTCTTGTTCTAAGTCCCACACCATCTGAATAGCGTTCCATTTGTCGTAACACACTTCTTTGACGTTGTATTTCTTAGCCCATTCAAGAATTTTTTTGCTTTAACAAACGTATAATCCACAATTGCACCATCTGTCAGAATGAGTTCCCCACGGTCACGGTAAATATCAAAACGTACTTTATCCTTTGCCATACGTTCATAAAACTTGTCTTTAGGCATGAATGACACTTGTTTTTAGGCGATATTCATTCCCATTCGTTAAAACTAGTCCAATGGACGTTAAGTCAGTTGTCATGGATAAGTCAAAGCCTAAATAAGCATTAGCACTCTTTGCAAACTCATCAAAATCATCATGTTCCAGTTCGCATTTGTCCCACTTATTCATATCCATGTATCCAGCCTCGGGCATATCTACCCATATATTCATGTTCTTTGTCATGAAATTTCTCATTTTTTTCTGGTACATCTAGGGCTATTTTCAAGTCATCACGTAAGAATTTCATACCCACTTTACTAGTAGCTACAATTGGGTTTGCTTTAATCCAGTTCCGTTCATCTTTAATATCATCGCCTTCATCTAATTCATTGACCATAGCAAAGTAAGAGTCATTCTCCACATCACTATCTGGGTCCAATAACTTAGTTACATACGCATATTCTTCTGTATAGCAAGGGTTTGATAAGTCGAATCCAGCAGTTGTAATAATACTAATTAAAGGTTGCGAACGTAACGCTTGCCCTGATTTTTAAAACTTCATAGATTTCTGACGTTTTATGGGCATGATACTCATCTATTAATCCAGCCTGTGGGTTGAAACCGTCCCCTGTCTTACCAGCTTCTTGAGATAAGGCTTGAATGAATCCACCTGACTTCTCATGAGTGATTTTTCCGTATGCTTTCTTGAATTTATTCTTAAAAGCACTGTTATTAATCTGAATCATGGTTTCATTCCACAAAATCTTAGCTTGTTCCGTTTTAGTAGCCCCAATGTAGACTTCTGCATATGGTTCCCCAAAAGCACTAGCTTCATAACTAGCCACACAAGCATTAGACTGTGTTTTAGCATTCTTACGTGCTACTTGCCAATAGGACGTTCTAAATCGTCTATATCCTGTATCACGGTGTACCCAACCATAAAGATTACCAAAGATGAAAATCTGGATAGGTGCTGGGTCAATGTTTTGTCCAGCAAGTGGTCCTTTTGAGTGCTTAAAATTAGTCATCCACTTTAGAAAACGTAACGCCTTACTATCATCAAAGATATAAGGAAAATCGTCTGTATCTTCTCGTTCCACATCTCTCAAGAAACGTTGACAAGCCCACTTCTCTTTTACACAATGACCATATTCTGAATTGATAACTTGTAATGAATAACCTACTAGCATTTCTTTTAAAGTACTCATACGTTATCAAACTCCACTTCTTCCTTTTTCTTATCTGGTGTTAAAGCAGCATGTAAGGCTAGTTTTGCCCTTGATGAAGGGGATAAACCTAAGTCAGTTTGCATTTTACGCAACTGGTCAAACAAACTAGCTTGCTTAACAAATAATGGGTGTGCTGCAACCACAGTTTCACTTGCTTTTGTTAGCTTCTACCATGATTCCATCTTCATTAATACGTTTAGTACATAAGATATATTGTTCATAAACGTTTGTGTAAACTGCTAATGTGTGGACATCTAAGTTCGTTAACAACTCGATAGACTGTGTTTCTTCCACAATATATTGAAATTCTTTCTTAGCAATTTTTTTCCTAGCCATGACGGTGGTAACAATTTATCCTTTGCCACTCGTAAAGCTTCTTCATTTTTCATACGTTGTTCAATTTCTCGGTTACTTCTTTTAGGTTTTTTGCCATCAATAACCGATAAACTGATTGGACGCGCTAAATTTGCCATGTTTTTTCACCACCTTTCAAGGTATTGTTCGTAAAAATCGCCCTTCTGGGAGTATTTATTAAAGGGACTTTGTGTGAAGCGAGGGGGCGCGGTCTTGGGGGCGATTTTTTTCTCGTGATTTCCGTACAGGGGTACTTCAACCGATATCGTAATGTTCGTGTTTTTGCTACTTATTCCTGTTGATTAGCGGTATATAAGCGTTAAATTCTGTTGAATTTGCTTGATTTTTTTGCTTAATTTTTCATTAAATACGCCCCTTTTTCTGTTGAAATTGTTACAATTTGTTTCATTATTGATTAAAATGTTTATGATTTGTTCGATTGATTAGAAAGTTTAATGAAAATGTTTCATCATTCTTTGATTGATTGCTTGATTGATTGTTCTTCTTTCTTCCTATTAATAGAAAGAAAAAAAGAAAATAAGACAGAAAAAAATAGAAACAAAAAGATACATTCAATAATGTATCTCTATCGTGTTCTACTCTATTCTATTTTAATTATGTATATTGTTTATTTAATATGTATGTATAGCTTGTTAGTTGTCCCTCGTTTCTTCCTTATTATTATAGAAAGAAAAAAATTTAATAAGTTTAATAATGTTTGATGATTGATAAGATATGTTTGTACTGGTTTGATTGATTGATAAAAAAAGAAAAAGTTTTTTTAAAAAAAGTTTATAAAGCTGTTGACAATATTAAAATGTTATGATATTATAATATCAAGGTTAAGAGATGAATAAAATGTTTCTAGCCTTTCCTTTCAAAAAGAAAGGAGGTGAAGACGATGAAAAAAAGCTTTTTCGATTGGTTCGATAAATTAGAGCTAAAAAGAAAAAGCCAATTTCTTAGTAAATATGATTAATTTGATAATAGCAGTTATCAATCTAATCACTAAGATAATCGGCTAACCTACAATGGGCAAGTAATAATCTTGCTTGCCCGTTCTTTTGAAAGAATTATAACATGAAAAACGAGGTGTATGCAATGGAAGATAAATATATTTATGATAAAACAAACCGTAAAAACGTTCGTGGTACGTTTTTACTGATGAGGAACACGAGGCGTTACGTTACGAATCTTTTATAACTAAAAAAAGCCAATCAATCAGATTATTATTGAGAAACTTTTTAAAAAAAGAAGAAAAAAATAATTTTTAAAAAGTGCTTGACAGATTAAAAAGCGTACGCTTATAATAGTATATGTAAGGTAGTTAAACAACTTACCACATTATTAAAAAAACGAAAGGAAGGAAATACAAATGGAAAACAAACGTCCACGTGGTCGCCCTGCTACTGGTAGATTGAGAGATAAACAAATGAGTTTTATGGTTACAGAAGAAGAAAGAAACAAAAATCAAAGAATATGTAAAAGAACATAAAACCACGATTAGTAACTTAATTCTAGAAAGAATAAGCGAAAGTGAAAAATAAAAAAACAACCGCCCTAGCCTGAGAAACTTAAGCGGTTGCCTGTATAAAATCTGAAAGCTAAAGTCGCCTTCTGTACTCTATTCTAGCAGATTGGTTACTTTCTTTCAAATATAAATTAGAAAGAAGGAACAAGAATGATTATTTTTAGAAACAATCAAACATTTTTGAAAAAAACAAGGCAATAAATGGATTTTAACAAAAGAATATCCACAAACAGAAATTACAGAAACAAGCTATTTAAGAAGACAAGTTTATAAACCTAAATACTCAAGAATTTACAAAAAAACCAATTATGAAGTTGGCTGCTACTTAATGTATAAGCAAATTGTGTACGGACACGATTTTTAAAGCAGTTTACGAATTTGAGTTTAAAAAAACTAGAAAAAGAGGACAAATAACATGAAAAAAACTAGCATTAATTACATTAACTACATTAGCACTTTTTAGGAACTCAAAACACTAAAAGCAACAGATTTATCAAAAGATGAACAGATTGAAAGCTTACAAACTCGTATCCATCAATTAGAAGCAAAACCAATTTATTGCACCAGAAGACTTGTCAGATGACACTGTAGACTATTACGCCGCTTATCAGATTATTAAAAGCTTATAACGGACAAGATTACGATAGCCGTGTTAATTGGACAGTTAACGAACATAGTATTGAAATTGAATTAGGTGAGGGGCTATAAGCCCCTTGCTATCAAGCAGAAATGAGGTAAATACAGTATGTATATTAATAACGATTTAACCAATTTAATATTAACTACAGTAGATGACTATTATCCATTAGAACAAAAATTTTTTTACAAAAAAACCTTTTATCAATTTTTAATAAAGTGAATTGGAACAAGTTTAAAACTAATGAAATTCAATTAAAAAGACTTAAAAAGCCGAACGAGGTCCAATGTATTTTTAGATGATTTATTTACCAGTTACGAACAATATTTAATAGCAATAGCCCAACAGAATATCTATTTTTTTCAAAAATTTGAGAATTTTACTGATTTTTTTATACAAAAATCAAACTGAACGAGTTAAAAAAACTGGTTTGAAACTCAATCATCTAAACTAATTTTTAAAAAAACAAAAAAAATTATACGATATTAGAGGTAAATTAACAAAAAAACATATTTTTGAATTACAAATAGATGGAACACATAAAAACAATACAATTGATACCCACAAATACTAAAAAAACATGCCTATAGATAATAAAGAACGTTTAACATGGATTGAAAAATAACTTGCAATATATGAAATGAGGAAACCACAATGAAAGATTTATACATTGATTTAATGGACTTTTTAGAAAACCATTATCCACAAGAACAAGATTTAATGAGATTTGTTCACGATTGCGAAAAACGGCAACGTTCCAGACAATATTAAAATAGCAGTTAAACTATATCATGATAATTATTTAGATATTATCGACGATTACCTAGATTATCTTGATTATGTAGCTTAAAAAAATTAGGGCTTTTTATAAGCCCTTTTTTTGTCGTTTCATTAATTAATTTCTATGACCTCAAAAATATAATACCCGTTCTAATTTGCGTATTTTTTTGCGTTTTTAAGCCACTATAATAAATTTGGTGTATTTTGATATGGTAGTTTAAAAAGGCGAAAATAGCCCTATTTTTAAGCGTATATATACATGCTTAAAAATTGCGTTCTAAAGCGATTTTTAATTCGTTTAGTGTATTTTTGATATTAAGAAAATTTAATGCACGTATACGCCCTATTTTTGAGCTTATAAATCACGTTTTTGAACACAGTATAGTGTGAATGCACTTTGACAAAAACCTTGATTTTTATGCTATTTTTTTGAGGTGTTTTTAACGTTCTGATGATAGCGAACGTACGTTCCGAACATTTGTTTGTTTTTCATTAATTTACATTAGATTTTTCATTAAAATGCCCATAATCCGACTTTTTTTGCGTTTTGCCTCGCCTTATGAAAAAAATTATCAGAAACCTGGGCGGGCTATATATAGGAGTCGCAGCAATGAAAAAAAGGGATATGGGAATCAAATCCATATATAAATATATATTAATAATAAATAATAATGAGATATGTTTTTTTAAAGACATATCTTTTTTTGTTTTGTTTTCAATTTAAAAATATCAAAATGAATAATTGAAATTACCAATTAAAATTCAAATTCATAATCATAAAACAATTGAACTATCTTATTCTACTCTATCCAATCCAATCCAATCGTAAACCATATCCACCCTTCCTTATAGAATCCACATAAATAGAATAGCAAGCCCTAGCGAATTGAATATCTATATAGAAAGTGGATTTCCATTACTTTTTAAAGGAGGTTTACACATCAACCAAAAAAATGTATAAACAAAAATTAATCACGATATATTAGGAAAGAAATTTTTAAAGCACAATAAATTAAATTAAGGATAGAATTTTTTTAAATGCAACAAGAAAAAAATTTTTTTGAAAGGTATAATTGTTTGTTACTATTGATTGCTAGGCTTCCTACTCTAACTATGGAAACGTGAATCGAACACGTCAATATAGGTATACCAATACTTCCACACTTCCTAGAAAACGAAAATTCAAAAACGAATTATAAAAACGAAAATTCGAAAATAGGGTATCAAAAACCAAAATCTGAAATAGGGTATCAAATTTTCAAATTCAAGCATATGGGAATGTTTGTATTTTGCGAAAAACAGGTCAAATTTCAATTTTTAAACACAAAAAAAGGTATAAACACCTTAATACCATCCGCCATTGTCTTCTGATTGAGTTTTTACGGCTATGACACGCATGACAAAGTGGTTGCCAATTCTCCTCACTCCAAAAACAGAATCTTACTTCCTTTATGCGGAATAACATGGTCAACGTCTGTAGCTAGTACAAATAAGTTTCTCTTTCTGCATTCCACACAGAATGGGTTAGCAGCTAGGAATCTCTTACTAGCACGACGCCATCTCCCATCATAACCTCGTTGATAGGCGTTAGGGCGATTCTCTTTAGGCGTGTGTTTCTCACAGTACCGTTTTTGATATATCAATCAGTTCATTGCAACCAGGGTGTGCACAGGGACGCTTAGGCATACGCTGTAAAACGTGTAGCGAATACATCTGCTGGTACAATCTCCATACCCTCATCTGGATATAACACTACATAATCTCCTAAGTTAATTTCAGACTCGATATATTCCTCATTGCATAAGAACCACTTATCATCTTGTTTACCTACTAAAAACCTATCCATAAACCAGTTAGGCATATTGACTAGATTGCCATCAAACTGCACTGCTTGGCATTTAACCTCAACTTTATAATTCATAACTTATCTCCTTTTTATGTACGCAAAAAAGACGCCTATCAAATGATAAGCGCCTTTCGCACAGTTTTCTATGCTAGTAGAATATCACATTTTCGATGAGAATTCTATAGGCAAGTTTCTCATCTTTTTAAATCGTGTTGCAAAATCCAGCACGATTCGCAAACATTTCTAGTACACGGTATCGAATCCGATAGATTTGTGCTGGAGAGTAGTTAAACAGTTTGGCTACTTGTTTCCAGCTATATTCATCGTTATTGAAATACCGTAACTCGATAATCTTTCTCGTGTTGTCATCTAGTCCATCTAGGGTATCGTGGATAGATTCTTGCACGTTCTCTAGGAAAATCAATCGTTTATCTGTTAGGCAACGCACTGCTAAATTCTCCACAGGCTTACCCATGATATTAGACTTGCCCCCACCTACATTCTCATCGACTTCACGTACAGATAATACTGCCCTTCTATTAGTAATCATAGTAGGGTATCGATGATAATCCATGAACAACCGTTCATAATAACTCAAATCATATCTACTCAACTGCATTGTCACGTACCACCACAGTTGCTTGACCCATCACAACTAATGGGTGTTCACTAGCTGTTTCCATATCAATGAAAACCAATGCTTCCTCTACATTTGTTGTAAATTGATTATCAGTCGTCACGTACATACTACCGCATTTTTAATACATATTCCATCATTTATACCAGCTCCTCTAATTTATCAATTCTAAATTTACACCATGCACCATCAAAATTATCATTTGTGGTTACCACAGGTAATGAATAAAAACCCGTGTTGTTTAATAAGTTCTAATGCTGCTTCATTTCCTTCTACATTTACGTCTTCAAACGGAATATCATGGTCCGATAAGAATTTCTTTGTCATCTTGCACGGCATGCAATCTGGTTTGCTGTATACTTTAATCATAAAATACCTCCTGTATAAAAATGAGTTAGGGTCAATTGTTTCATCTGGTTCATAACTTTTTAGCCGATGGAAATTCACTTATTTCATTCATCAATGTATTAAATCTATGAATAAAATCCTCACTAGCTTCTTCCCACAAACTCCATTTTAATTCGTCCATACAATACCATTTTTTTCGATAAACTCGAAAAATCTCACTTAACAAAGCATTTGTCGGCAAATTCATTTTATGAGGAATTGCTGTGTCATAACAATTTCTTTCTGCAAAAGGACATATCATTCCACTTTTTCTGAACATTGTATGTTCTTACAAATTCATCATTGCAATGGTTGAATACATAATCCTCTTTCACATCGTTAATACTAATCATAATCACACCTACTTACTTTCTGTAATTTTTAAACGGCAATATACTTTCAGGCATATAATTGATTTCATACTTATACTGGTCAACTGCCGCTCCTTCTAAATCTTCCACAACATACATATTCCAATTCGTTAATTTAATAATATGTTTTTTTGTATTTATCTTTATCCGTTTCTACCACTACCGTTAACGTACTTGTGGACTCTTTACTACTGGTATTATCGTAAATTGAAATTCTACCAATCACTTCAAATTCCACTTTATCTGTTCTGGTATTAATGACTGCAACCCGTCTCACAACATTAAAATTGTCTGCTTCTTTTGAAATGTTATGGGACACTTTACCTGCTTCTGTACATGACGCAAGCAATATTGTTAGAAAGGATAGCAATACTAATAGTTTCTTATTCATTTCTCCACCTCGATAAATAATTTGCGAATCTGTTTATCAAACATTTCTGCTGCATTTTTCTGCGTCGTCTTCATCTAGAAAAATAACCAAACACCACTAGATTATTAATGACGTTACTTTTCGATACAAATAAATCATCTGTCCATGAATCATAACAAATAAAATATTTTTCTTGACTCATATCTTCCCAGTTAAATTGTTTACCCTTATTACACTCATCACGGAACCGTTGTATCTTTTGTTACTAAAGCACGACGTTTACTTTCTTTCCAGGCTTCTCTACGTGTTTTTAAACACATTATTCTGATTGTACATTCCATTATCCATGTTAGTATTGTGCCATATAGCACTCAAGACGTCCCCGTCTGAATAGATGAAATAGTAGCGTTCTCCATATTCCATTATTCCTCCACCCACAATCTCTTAATCTCATCGCCGAACAACTCAATCGCACGTAAGCAATCACATTCATGCTTAAAATCGCCGAATGTATGAAAATTATCCCACGTATCGTTCCAACTGCTTTCTAATACGTTTTTTAAAGCTATCGTATGTAATAAAATATTTACACTCAAAAAAACTTCTGGTTTCCACTCCCCGTTGCATTTATCACGGAATTGTCTAAAGCGTATTAACAATGCACGTCTATCACTTTCTCGTTCTGCTTCTTGTTTTTGTTTTTGAAAACATGACCTTGCAAATATCTTGCGGTATCCAAATAATGATTAGTCCACACATTACTGGTTACATTGCCATAAAGACTAACCGTAAAAATACTTTTCATATTCTTCAAAAAGGATATTCAAACTTTTTCATTTTTTTCTTTTTCTCGTTTTTAACGTTTCTATCTCGTCCAGCAATTCTTTTTACTTTGTCTTCAAGTTCTGTAATTGTACTCATTCTTATTCCTCCACAAATAGTCGTTTAATCTCGTCACCGAACAATCGGATTGCAAGTTGACAATCTTTTTCTATTTTTTTGAAATAACCAAACAAATAAAATTGTTCTATTCTAGGGGCACACTCTGCTTCCAGTTTACCTTCACAGAAACTAATAACGTGTACAATTTCTGAATCTTTACTGAATTTAGGTTTCCAATCTCCATTGCATTTGTCACGAAACTGTCTGAATCGTGTAAGTAAGATACGTCTGTCACGTTCTTTTTGCTGCTTCTTCTTTAGTTTTGAATATATGCCCTTGAGAGTATCTTGTTTTTATCAAACTTTGAACCGTCCCATAGATAATCACTAATGCATCCATCTGGACCAACCGCAAAATACTTCTCACTGTTTTTTTAAACGAATATTCAATCTCCGTTTTCTGTTTCTCCAACTCCAACTCTTGCTGCAATGCTACTTTTCGTTCGTCTAATTCTGTTATTTGTTTTTCTAGTTCTTCAATTCTACTCATACCCATCACTCCATTCATCACTATATGCTTCAATCTCTTCTTCTGTCAGTACGCCATCATCTATCATCTTGTTATAAGCGAACAACTTTTTCATAAACGTTTGTCTAGGTTTGTAACGTTCCTTATCTACAAAATTGACATACGCATTTGCGTCTTGTAATTTACTTTCCACACTCATAATCGTAAAATCCACAGTTACTTCTGTGGAGTGTACAAACGCCTTACGACAGTTAGGACACGTTGCAAACCCTTCATCTAAGTAACCGTCCGTCGTATCATACACATCATCGATTCCTAATTCTTCATCACAATATGGACATCTATCCCAATCAAACATCTTTCACAAACACTCCATTCACGACTTTGCCTGTACGATTCTTAATCACGTTATACGCCACAGATAAACACTCTTCAATATCTAGCCCACGTTGTAAGCAATACCCGATTAGCACGACTAAAATATCCCCTACTGCGTCAATTTCTTCTGCACGATTGACTTCGATATACGCTTGTTTCAACTCATCGACTTCTTCTTGCAGCTTTTTCTAACTGCCCACTACTATCACGTTTATCTAATCCACGGTCAACAAACCATTGTTCGACTAGTGGCTTTAACGTTTTGAATAACGAATCCCCCATCACATCTACACCTAAAGAGTCTTTAAGTAATTGAGATAATTTCAAGTTAGGACGACTTACTTCTCGTTCCCAATTGCATACACTCATTGGCGAAACGCCTAAATGAATAGCAAATTCTAATTGACTCATTCCTTTTTCTTTTCTAGCTGCTTTAATTGCTTTTCCAAAACTCATTAAATCTCCCCCTCATATTCCATCAACGGATAATCTGGTAACATCTCAAATATTGCTGTGTGATTCGTATGAAATGCAATATATACACGATTATCTGTTAGCTTGTAACCCGCTATAAATTGCATGACAAAAATCTTTTACACCCAAATGTTTTTAGTCATCAACTTATCTAATTCTTTTTTTGTAAATAGCTTTGTAATTGATAATCACTCCAAAATCGAAATTGCACATTCTTTTTGTTTGAAATCCTCAAAATCAAAATAACCTATAATCACATTAGTAAATTGTTCTCTCATTTCTACACCTCTTCTATAAACCAGTTAAACCCAGTTTCTTCTTCCACCATATCCAACAACTCCTGGTAACGTACATACTCTTTTTGCCATACATTCCAACTGAAAATCCACTTTCTGTTTCAGTCTATCAAACCGTTTCTTGCCGTACCCGTACTCGTCACGGAACACTTTTTAGAAACGCACCCACCACAGTTCTAAGGACAATTCCAGTTACTGCCATTTCATACTCATAGTTACGTTGTGTTTGTGGTGTGATATATTTCTTTGCTTGCTTTTTAGTGAGTTTCACGATTCATCAACTCCATCAACGTAAGCATAGCGTACACTGCAATATCCATAACCGTATCTTGAATGCTTTCATCTTTCACTTTTTGCTTCCTGTTTAGATAATGTTTTTTTAATCGTTCTAACTTATCACTTAATCGTACTACTGTGGACGTCATACCGAACTCTTCGAACGTTTTTCGAAAAAGCTATTCCCGTAATCTGCATTCTTACGTTCATACAATTCAGTAAGCCCGTTTGCTATTTGTTTGAATGTAACCATACTAATCTCCTTCCACAATCTTTAGTAACCAATCTTCTCCACGTACTTCTCGTGTCCATTCTGCAAACTCGACTTCAATCATGAGTCCTATTGTCGTGTATGACGGAACGACTCTAGCGAATGTTTTTCTTTTTCAAGAAACAATATTTTTTTCTTCAATCGTTTTTCTTATAATCCATGAGTTTACGTAACGTTCTATTCACGTCTATAAACACTTCACCCAAATCGTCAAACGGCATACCAGCCCATTTCATATATTCTGTTAACGGAAAACTTACTGATAGCCTATCTTCCCCTGCTATTTCTTGTAGAAATGTGATAAATGTTTTTATTTACCATGTTCAATCAATCCTTTATTAAATTTATCAATCAACCAATTCTTATGTTCTTTTTCGAAAATCTTTAGTGATTTTTATTGAATTTAACAGTGAAACGATTACCATCATCAATTTCAATGTATTCTACCACGTTATAAATTGCCACATTGTTTTTTTGATTACGTCGTTTGAGGGAATATAAAAATTCTGTAAACCATTCAAGGCAACCAATAATTATATTCAAATATTCATAACTATCTTTTTTTCTGGTGCGCTAACAAATCTCATAAAATCGTTTAAATAAAACGTCACTGTTAATTTATCTCTTCCAGCTAATTGTTGTATATATTCCAGTACTTCTTTCGTAATTTTCATTTCTCTTTTTGTTCATTCTTCCATCATTCCTTTTTCGCTATTGTATCTACACATTTAATAAATCTCGTACTGTTATTCCTGCTAAATCTGCAATTTGTGCGAGTTTTTTTCTGCGCTAGGTAAACTTCTACCTGTTTCCCATTTCATAACAGCATATATACCAATTCCACAGTTTTTTTCCAAACTCCACTAAATTCATACCTGTCATACGTCGAATTTCTTGTATCTTTTTTTCCTATTCGTCTTTGGTGACTATACTTTATGGTATCTTTACCATCTAATAGAGATTGAATTTCTTCTACTGTTTCTTCAACTTTCAAATAACGGGAACCACTTATTTCAATTTCAGAAAACCAATCTTTAGGACGTATACAAATAATGTTATCTGCATTGATATATATTTCTTCTATCCATTCGCTATCATCGCCTGTAAAATGATTCAACTTAATCAATTTCATTCCACTACACCTCATCTTAAATAACGAACACGTTCTTGAAAAAAATTTTTATTGTTAATTTCTTCCACAGTTTCTTCTACACGTAATACATCTCCATGCTTACTTTCGATAACGGTATCTTGACTTTCATCATGTTGACAGATATACCAAATCCAATCCTCATTAATCCATGCTTCTTTACCTGAATACTTTATTCGCACCTTGAACATGCTGCCACACTCCTCTATAAAAATACTTTCTTACTACGTTTCTTTCTCACGTAACGCTTACCATCAATCTCGACGATTTCAATCTTCTTATAATCGTGAATCTTATCGCCACGTTCTTCGCCCAACGTTCTAATCATCTTTACCCACTCCTTGCCTTCTTACTGCGTCATCAATATGCTGCCATAGCATACGCATTTGTTTCTGTACAAATTTATCATCATGGTATTTTTTTCGCATATCTGCACGGCTGACTGGACTATCCAATCCATGTATTCATCTGTACCAAAACCTTTGATTCGTTCTACCTCTTTCGATTGATAAATCCAATCCACAACATCTTGATAGAACGCACGATAATCTAGGCTCATGCTAATTCCTCAATATTGATATAGATTCCAGTCTTTTCGCCCCAAAACTTTTGCACCAGTTCAGACGCCACTAAAGCGTCATCTTTCCAAAATCCCAATTCAGTCATACAATCTTTCAATAACTTCTGTAGGTTATCCGTATCTGGTTTAGTATGCTTGTACTGACCGTTACGGCTCCCTTTTACCATTGGGAAAAATCCATTTGACTGTCAGATGGACTGGACCAGTGTAGGCATGTTTAGGAACAAACGGTGCTAAGCTAGCCATATACTTAGCCCTAGCTTCTAGCAGCTTAGGTGGCTCAAAAAAAATGTGGCTTACCATTTTTTTGCACGTTACTTGTTTTTTTGCTGATGAGTAGTCGTGGGTATTTTTTTCATGGGTATAAAAAAATTCAATCATGTAACACCTCAATTCCATTTTGTGAATAATCTCACTATTTTTTTAATCAAATTTCTACCAATTCCATTCGCGCTTGTCACGGGTAGATAGGACAGACCAATGTGGCTACACTTACGCCACATTGTCTGTTCCTACTCGTGACACTCTGGACAGACACAAACTTTAGCTTGTCTAAAAGCTACCCAGTGTCTGTCCATGGACAAATAGGAAGTTTGTCCCCTATTTGTCTGTCCAAATCTCGGAATTTTTTTCCCTCTTATTTTTTTACTGGACAGACAGGACAAATAGGAAGTTTTGTCCAGTTTTTGTCTCGGTGTCTGTCCCCTATTTGTCTGTCCAAAAGCAGGATTTTTTTCCGAAAGACAGACAGGACAAATAGGAAGTTTGTCCATTTTGTCCAAAAGCGGACAGACAGGACAAATAGGAAGTTTGTCCATTTTGTCCAAAAGACATTTGAACGTTTAAACCTTATAAATATGTTGACCATCTATTCTAAATCCGCCATGTTCTTCCACTCTTCGTTTCATAGTTTTTAGGAGAAATTTCTAAATACTCACACAAGTCATTTACTTTCACTGGTGCAAGCCCATCGTCAAAAAGCAGTATAAGCTGTTTCAAATGATTTTTTTCTTTCTTCTTTCCTATCTTCTGGAGTTTGTCGTTTTGCTAGACTTATCAAAAATTTTTTTCTTCCATGATGGACTATTATCATCAAACTGAATATCAGATAAGATACCTGTACCATCTACTGTATGGATTGGATAATTAAACCACACATCTCTAGGTTTGAACTTAGCAAACTCACGTAATGTTCCATCTACACGCCACGCTGTAGTGTTTTTCAATTCTTGCTGTTTGCTGATTGATAAACTCATTGATTGGATACCTATCTTTGATATTAGGGACTGCCTTTTTCTAAATGTTGTTTCATTTTGATGAACATTATTCAAGTCATCAAGCGTCACATAATTATCATGGTATGGTTTATTCAATTGTAAGATAGCGTCCTTGATAATATTGGACACTCGTTCACTCGTTAGCTGCCCACGAATATCTTCTGTTAACTCTAATTCCACTAAGTCAATTAAAGCGTCAGGGTCACGGGCAAACACACCACTACCACTAGCCCTATCCATAGACTTCTTACCACCTTGAGCACCTTTTTGAATGGTGGTGGCAATAGATAACGCTTGACCCTAGTTCAGTAGCTACCTTGTCAAACTGGTTTTGTAAAGTGTGCCATCTGGTCCGCACTGTTTTTCATCTCCAGTCAATACTTTATAGATTGGGTCAATGATAACGGCAATGTATCCTTTGTTATGGGCACGTCTGATTAGCTTAGGTGCTAGTTTGTCCATTGGTACAGTCTTACCACGTAAATTCCATATATCAATGTTTTTTTCAAGTTTAACGGTTGAATCCCTAGTGCTTGATACACATCTTTGAAACGGTGCAAGCAAGACGCCCTATCTAACTCAAGATTGACATATAGGACTTTACCTTGTGCACATTCCCAGCCAAACCATGGATACCCTTCTGCTATAGAGATAGACATATTAATTAATGCAAACGACTTACCAGCTTTCGATGGACCAGCAATCAACATCTTATGACCTTGACGTAACACACCTTTAATTAATTCTGGTGCTAGTGTAGGCATATCTTCCCAACAGTCTGATAATTGTTCAGGGTCAGGTAATTCATCGTTTAAATCTTCTATATACTGATACCATTCGTCCCATGAGGCATAACCAATATTCGTATCAATGATGAATTGTTTTTTTGTCGCCACGCATGAATCCAGGCAATCGACTCAAGCGACTAGGGTTCTTGTTTTGTTCATCGACATTTAAACCATTTTTTTCTTACAAATCTTGTATAAATAATCGACTCTCTTCTTGTACTCTTCCTTATTAGCTGCTTCTACTCTTACGATAGCGTGGATAGACTTTGACCCACTGTACACTAGAGTAGCAATTGGCAACTGTAATTCACGCACAATCGCATTTTTGCTTTTCTAAGTCCATGTTGTCAGACTCTACTAACGCATATCTAAATTGTGCTACATTCTCGTTTTTTTGACACCTTTACCGTCCATAGGGTTAAAACGTATCCATGCTCCTGCCTGTTCGTTATAATCGCCTAATACTTCATTGATATTGCCGTTACAACGTAATAGCTTATCAATCAACTCTCCAGCTGTTCTGTCATACGCACCCTTTTTTTAGGTAAGTATTTTTTTCCACTGCTCCAGTAGCTTCATCTATTTTTTTCATAACTTTCTGTTGCGTAAGCTACAATATCGTCTGATTCAAACAACGTATCTAAATAACGGACGATTTCTTGTACAGGGTTCCATTGTTCATCTGTTGGGGTTTTTAAACTCTTTTTCCATCAATATAAGACTTATCAATTAATTTATAATCGTTATCGTACTTAATGGAATCTTCCCAACCTAAAAGCTCCTCGACCGTCATCATAAGATGAAGAAGGAACATAGCCGTTTTTCTAAAAGCCATGTGGTAGATTGTGCCACCTGTTACTGGCGAACTTGTGCCTTGGAACGTATCCCATTTTGTGAAACATTCCCCAGCGTGATAGCGAACATCATTACGTGACCATTCGTCCCAATCATTCGCTGTATAGCCTTCATGTTTTAACGCCATTCCAACATTGACCCATTCTGTATAAGATAAGGAATCTGGTGGAATATAGCTTAATAATTCTAGTAAATTATTTTTCTTCCAATCGCTACACCCCCACAAACGTTGCCACATTAATTCCTCTAGGCAATCTCCAACCATTAGCAGCTAATCTAGCAATCATATTAGACGCTGCTTCAAACTGCCACATACCTACATCTTTAAAAGCCATAACGTTCTAATAATCGAATCTGTTTAGGTGTTGTTAAGCCTAACTGTTGACGTTTCTTCAATCTTTCTAATAGCTTGTGGGCTTTACCAGCGTTATGCACATCGTCTGGTAAGATACCTAGTTTTTTTCTAATGCTTTTAATTGTTTGTCAGAAGGTGGCGCCATTTCATAACCAAAAAGCAGGTACATAGTTTGTTAAATCTTCTGCATGAATACTCATTTCAAACTGTAGAGGGTCAACAAATTTACGTTTTCTCTTACGCATTTCTGCTAACTGTTCTGCCAATGCTGCTTCACGTTGTGCTATCACATCTTCTTTGGCTTTTTCCTCTAACAATTCTAAGTCAATTTCTATTTCTGGATTTTCTTCCGTCAACTCTACCATTCTGTCTGCCACTTCTTTTTGTTTCTGCCACAAGGTGTGCTGGGTGGCATAATTCATGTTTTTTTCAGTGTGCCATAAGAAATCTAGTAATAGTAAATGGTCCTTGCCTTCTGCTAATCGTGTTCCTCGTCCTACCATTTGAGAATATAACGCACGTACTTTCGTTGGGCGTAACACGATAACACAATCCACAGTAGGGCAATCCCAACCTTCTGTCAGTAACATTGAATTGCAAAGAACGTTGTATTTTTCCTTTATCGAAATCATCTAGCACTTCTGCACGGTCCTGTGATTCTCCATTGACTTCTGCTGCTTTAAACCCTCTAGCATTTAAAAATATCTTTAAACTTTTGTGACGTCTTCACTAATGGTAGAAATACGACTGTTTTTCTTGTTGATACAATGCTTCAACATTTCATCTGCTATCTTTTTCAAGATACGGGTCAAGTGCTGTATCAATATCGCTTGCCTTAAAATCTCCACTTTGCATTGCCACGCTAGACAAATCTAAGTCAATTGGAATTGTGAGTGCTTTAATAGGTACTAAATATCCCGATTTTATCGCTTCTGGTAACGTATATTCATAAGCTAAAGAATCAAAAATACGTACCTAAATTCTTCATATCTCCTCTGTCTGGTGTAGCTGTTACACCTAAGACATTTGCTTCTCCAAAGTGTTCTAATACTCGTTGATAGCTATTTGAGATACAGTGGTGTGCTTCATCTATGACAATCGAATCGAAATGCTTCTTATCAAACATTGCTAATCGTTTAGGCTGTTGTAAGGTTTGTACTGACCCAACGACTACACGTTCTGGTTTTCCTAAGCTACTATTTTCTGCCTTTTCTAAAGCTGTTCTAATTCCAGTCGCTTTTAACAACTTGTCACTAGCTTGTTCCAATAATTCAGAACGATGGGCTAGGGACTAGAACACGCTCCCCCAATTTCACTCTATCCTCGATGACTTTTGGAAAAACGATGGTTTTTACCACAACCTGTAGGCAAAACTAATAAGGTTTTCTTGCGCCCGTTTGTCCATTCTGCTTGAACGGACTTACGTGCTTCTTCTTGATACGGACGTAACTCCATTCGTTGTCATCTCCTTAAAACGCTCCATTGTTATTCCACGTTCCACCTTGTTGTGGTTGGTATTGTGGTTGAAATTGTTGTTGCTGCTGTTGTGGCATTGGGTTGTATGCTTGTTGTGTTTGTTGTGCTTGACCATTTAATACTTTTGATTGGTTCACATCTTCTGGATATAACATCGCTTTGACTTCGTTATATTGGTTACCGTTATAAGTACGAATACCTACTTTACAAACTCCACGTGCCCCTACAATTGTTTGCCAATTCATTTTTTTAACGGTTCGCCTTTTTTTCTTTTTGACCAATCGCTGCAAAGAATGCTGATAACATACCTTCTGTAGACGAATGTAAGAATAAGTTATGTTTTAATACTGTAGTGCCTTCTGCTGCTTCAATTTCAATAGATACTGTAGCTTTATTACAAGCTGGTAATTTACCTGGATTTTTGTGGGTTAGGGCATGTGGCGTCCACGTTCAAAGCCTTTCACGACAAAGTTGTATAATCCTTCTGGTAATAAGACGAAATCTGCTGAATCTTGTTGAATTGTATCGTCCCAACCGAATTCACGTTCTGCTTGATTGTATTGATTAAATTGTTGTGTCATAATAATTTACCTCTTTCTATATTGTTCTTGTTTGATTAATGTTGAAAATCACTTCTTGCCAATTTTTGAATAACCGAACCCCAATAATCTATAGGGAATTGTTCTAATGGTGTCCCTGGTGGGAAAAAAATCCACGCTTGAGTGAAAAGGCGTGCAACTCTTCTGCTGATACTGAATGTTGTCGCATTAAGTTTTTGTAATTCTTGTGGTAAAAAAATTCTGGAACATTCAAAGTAGAATATTCAAGAAACGGGTCAGTAGGCGTATTGTTGACCTGTTGTGGTTGAAAAAAATATGTGCAATCGATTGATAATCCATAGGCAATTCTTCTTTCAAACCAAAAACGATTTTTTTAGCGTCCCATGATGGTGTATGTGTCGTATAAATCACGCGTTGTCCACCTTTGGGCTTTGTTCTTGTTGGTTTCATTCTTCATCACAATAGTTTTTGTAATTACAGAACAAGACCATATCGCCCCATTCTTTTACTAAAGCTGCTGTTTGTGACCCTGTACGTTTCCCTAGCTTTAATTCGTATCTATCATACGCACCCATCTCATCTGGTTGTTCAAACTTACGTATTTGAGCGTGTGCTGTTAGTACGACATGAATCCCTAAGTCCACTAACTCTTGTAGCTTATGCAAGAATCTGCTGAACTCTTCTTTCAGATAGGTATATCCACTACCAAAGCCAAAGTTTTCAATTCCTTTTTTATCATGTTCGATACAGATTGCTTCGATAGCTAATGATTCTGCCCAATCGACTGTATCAATGATAAGGGTTTTACATACAGTAGGATTCGCTTTAACAAACGCTATCTGGTTCAGTAACATTGTCCATGAGGTAGGTTTGTCCAAACGGGCTACGTCCATGTTGCTAGTAGAGCCTTCTGTATCAATAAACAGTGGTTCTGGAAATTGTGCCGCTAGTGTCGACTTACCGATACCTTCTGTACCATAGATAATCACACGTTGTGCGCGTGCTTGTTTTTCCTCGTGTGATATTCATTCACGTTCCCCCTTTCTATCTGATACGTAAACCACTAGAGTGTTTTAATTCTGCTCCAGGCACTTCTTCTCCTGCTTTCAATAATTCTTTAATTCCTGCACGGTCAATCTTGACTGGTTGTGTAATTAAGAACTGTTTAGGAATTAATGCTTCATCGAATACTTCCACGCTAGGTGGGTTATTTTTGAATTGAAAAAAATTAAATACTCCTGCTTTAAATTTTTGTCTTTCCAATTAATCGCATATTGTCTTCCAGGTATTGCTTTTAAAAATTGTTTTTTTATTAGCCCTGCTTTTTTTCATAGTATTAAAACGTTTTTTTCTTCTGCTTCGAACGCTTTTTTTCTTCTGCTTCTACAGTACGAATTAGTTTTTGCAATATTTTTCTGCTTTATCCTCGAACGTTTCTTCAATACTATCTAGCGTATCTTTTTAGCGTTTCTGGTTCTAAATCCATATCTTGTACTGCTAAATAATTCTGACTTAATTCATATAGGTTCATAGCTTATTCTCCTAACATATTTAAAAATGCACTAAATGCTGCTTTACGTTTTTGCTTCTTCTGACATTTCAACTTCTTTAGCGTCTTCCCCTGTTTAAATGTTTCAAATCATACGTTGCTTCCACTACGACGATTTCACAATCAAACACTTTAGCAAGAGCCTCATATTGTTCTTTTTTTCTTTTTGCAAATTGTTCAAAAAGACATAGGTGCTGCTTTTTAAAATAGAGTCAATACAATTAGCGTCATAAGCTAAAGTACCTCTACTCGTATAATCTTGTAAAAAAATCTCCTGTTTCTTTATCACGAAATACGATATATTTTTTTGTTAATTTCATGTTCTATTCCTCTACTTTCTTATAGTTATATGTTGTATATTCCTTTGGCTGTTGCTGGTGTATCTCCACGCTATATTTTTCCTGTGGATAACTGGACTAACTCACTAAGCACTTCTAGTGGTTCCTGGTTACTTGCTTCAAAGCATTCTAGGAGTTCTAAATCCACATCTCCATCTAGGAATACAGTCACGTTTGATTCACGTATCTTACTGATTTCAATCTTGTACATCACTGAATAACTCCTTAGCTTGAACGACTAATTTATACATATTATTTGTATCTCATGGAAAGATGATTTTGTCCCAATGCACCTCTAATGTTTTAGAAATCTTCAACATTTCCATTTCTGTAGGCAATTCAAATCCACGTTCAAAACTAACAATTCTTTCCAATGACACACCAATGGCATTAGCTAATTCTTGCCTAGTCATTCGGACATTGTTTCTATAACGACACATTCTATAACCAATACCTTCATATTCTCTTTCTTCCATTTATCTATCTCCTATATACTGACCTGCACGAATCTGCTCCACTTTTTTTCGTAATGCTGATTAGCAGCACCAATCCAGATAACCATCATCACGTATAACGCTACTGAAATGATTGATACATATTTTTAAATAAGCAAGCCAATAGTTTTTTTAGCAAATTCAATTTCTTTATTGATACGATATTGTTTTCTAGTCATCGTTTACGCTCCTTCCACACTTTTTTTCGATAATATCTAAATCTTTTGACTTATAAATGTGGTTTCTTCCAACAGTTGTGTCACGTAAACGCACAATTCGAATATCATTTCTGACATCGCTTTGTTTCCATGAACTGTAGTTAATTCCTAGCTGTTCACACATTTCTTTAGTCGTTAAATTTTTTTCTTGATTGCGTATGCTTTGGTATAACCTAAATGAGTTAAGAGATTTTCAAACCGTTGTGGGTTTTTGTTCGATTGTGTTAAACACTAAGTCTTCTACATTCATATTTGACTTCCTTTCTAACTAATCTCGTTTAATAGATAAGATAAAACTAGCGAACACCATAACCAGTGCTGCTGCTAATAAAATTCGTGATACAACAACTGCTGGAATACCCATCACGGCTTGAGTAAATTCTTCTAGTAAAAAAAGAAATTCGCAATTGCTGCTAGTAAATACCCTACGCCCCATTTAAGGAATGATTGAATCATTAGATTTTTTTCTTGCGTAATTGACTGCTTCTTCTATCACTTTTGTGTCCATTTTTTTACCTCTTTCTTTTTGAATCGTGATTCCATTCTTGCTAAATGTAATGATGGAATCTCCTATTTTCACTTGCTTCACTTCCACACCGCCTACATCATAGATAGCGCGATAAGAACAGCCATACATACTGCTATGCAAAAATAGCTGTAAAATTTTTTTCGTTTGTATCTGTTTTTGTATGTTTATGACGGTTGATAAGGTACCTTACTACAAAGAAAAACTGCCAATAAGTACCCTAACAGGAACGATATTAGACATACGATAAATGTTTTAATCATCATTTTTTTATCTCCAGTTTGTATGACAACAAGCGTTCGTAATAGCGTGGCTTGCTCCATAACTATTTCGTAATTTCTTTCATTAGCTTATTGGCTTCTTTAATGAGCAAGCGCATTGTGTTGTTATCAATTGTAATTTTTGCAGCTTCAGTGAGCATATCGACCCATTCTTTTCTTGTTTCGTTCTTCCAATCCGTTAATTCTGCTGTCGCTTGTGTCATTTTTTCCATACTGAAATTAATTCTCCTTTCGTTCTTGAATCACATCTCCTGTAATAATGACTTGAGGAGATTGAATTTGTATTCCTTTATTAGTAAAGGTTATTTTTTTGTTCTTCCCAACACTAATGAGTGATGGTTTTCTGACTGCTCTTTTTTTATTTTTTTCATCTTAAAAACTCCTTTAAGATTACATACCAGCACACCATCACAGCTATTACATACATAGAAACTTCTATGTAATTCCATACAGTTGGTGGAAATTCGAACGTTGCAGGGATTCGAAACAATTCTACAAACGTTAAAACAAGCATGATGGTCAAGCTTAGAAATACGATTTCTACTGTTCCCATACGTGTACCCCCTATTCTATATTTTTTTCATATTGTTGTAAACCTCTTTCAAGCCTATAATGTAGTTGAAAGGAGGTGTTTTTAAATGCAAAAATTTAACTGAACATCAAGCTAAGTCAGTCGCTCTGGAATGGACTAGATTAGCTATCGAGAACAATTTAATTACGAAACAAACTTCAGCAAAGCGTACTGCTGAGGATGTTTACGAATTTTTCAAAAACTGTATTGGAAAAAAACTAGAATCTAAAGAAGACTAGTAATCCAATTTTGCTATAGCTGAAAGCAACTCAGTTAGAGCTTTTTAATTTTTTCAGTTACTGGGTCTTCTTTTGCATCTCTAATGAGTTGAATGATTAATTCATCTAGCTCTTTTTAATACTTCTGGTGCGATTGTGTTCATTCCACTTCCTCCTATCTAATTCCATATGCTTCAATAATTTTTTTAGGATAATTTCATTAGCTTTAGGGCTAGTGTCTTTACCACTTAAATATTGCGACATTTTTAGAAACAGGAATGTTCCACGTTGACGCAAGGCTTGTGATAGTTACATTGTTTTCTTTCAAGTAATCCATCACTTTCTTTCTTCCATGTTCTGGCATAATTCCACCTCTCTTTTCATATAGATATTTGTAAAAAGAATTGGAATAAAAAAAGTATAAAAAAATACGTTGACAAAAAAAGTATTGGATATTGTACTATATAGGCGTGATAAATAACCCAATACAAACTCAATAAAATAGTACGAATACAACAAGTGGGGACTCGTTTGAATTTACTTTTTTTATTTACGTTTTTTTATTGACGAATTTTTGTTACAATTCTCTTTACGAATATTATAGTATAACATCTTGTACTTTTTTTGTCAATAACTTTTTACGGGTATTTTTATACTTTTTTTCGTGAAGTCAAAAGAAAGGTTGATATATCAATGTTTGAAAGGATAAAAAAATGTTAGCTGCAAAAAGAAACATGAATGTAAAAGAGTTAGCTATTAAGCTAGGTTTTTTTCCCAAAACTATTTCTATTCATTAAAAAAATGGTGTTGCTATTCCATCTGATAAGCTATCTCTTGTTGCGAATTATCTAGGTGTATCTACAGACTACCTTTTTAGGTAACACTGAAAAAAACCATCGTGGGCTACTGAAAAAGACGTCCTCGACATCGAACGTGCATTACAATTAAACAGCACGATTGTAGCCTATGACGGTATCGAGTTAACCGATGAGGAAAAAGAACAGGTTGACTCCATTATCCGTACTGTACTGTGGAAACATCTTAAAAAAAGAAAAAAATAGGAAGGGGAATCTATTTGAATGTAAAAAAACTTTAGTAGAAACATACAAAACGGCAAACCCTGTTTACCTTAGCCGATAATCTAGGTATCGAATATCATTATGTGGACTTTCCTGACAAGTTAAAAAGGAAGAATTGTGGTACACGATGAAGAGCCTATTATCTTGTTAAATGAATCTATTAAAGAAACGCCTGCTAAGTATTTTTGTGATGGGACATGAGTTAAAACACGCATTAGACCATTCAGACTTAATAGGTTACTATTCATTGTGTTATGGGGGAAAAGGTAAACTGGAACGTGAGGCTAACGATTTTTGCTGAGGAATTAATGTATTATTTTTCAATTAGGAGATGAAACAAATGAAGTTTGGGTTTAGAACACCGAATGTGAAGAAAAGAATATCTGCACGCACTACTGGTAGACTGAAAAGAAGTGCTAAAAGCGTTATTCCAGGCTATGGTGCTAAGGGTATGGGAATGGTTAATAACCCTAAGAAAGCTATCAATAATACAATCTACCACTCTACTACCACAGGTATCGACGATATACCTACTACCACTACTGGTGGTGGCGATGATGGTTGTGGGTGCTTAGGTTGTATGACTTTGATATACGCAATAGGACTAATGTTGTATAGTGCTGTAGCGCTATTTGTAATTGGTAGTATCTTATGGATAGTATTACAAAGCTATTTTTTTCTTCACATAAATAAAAAAATACCCCACTGCTTTGCCATCAGTGAGGTACTAAAAATAGAAATTAAGGAATATGTATATTATACCACTATATGAAAGGGGTGTCTACATTGGCAAGTATTTATAAACGTGGTAAAACATGGGCTTACAAGGTGTACTACCATGTGGAAGGTAAGCAAAAAAAGCCATTTCTAAAAAGTGGGTTTAAAACAAAAAGCAGAAGCAAAGGACGCTGCTATTAAACGTGAAAATGAAATGTTAACGCATAAGAATGTAAATCAAGAATTAATTCTTTTAGCTGATTACATGGAATACTGGAAGAAATTGTATAAAGAAAATACCGTAAGCGAAAAAAACTATCGCACGTTTGAATACCGTGATTCAATATGTAAGAAGAACGTTTAATTTATCTTTAAAAAGATATTACAAACGATAACTATCAAGAATATATCAATGAACTAGCTAAGACTAGAGTACGTGATACAGTAAAGAAATACCACGAATTTACAAGTGGTGCTATCAAGCATGCTGTCAATACACGTAAAATTCCATTTGACCCTACTTCTACTGTGGTGTTAAAAGGAAAAAAATAGAAAAAAAGGTATCAAAGAAGAAAATAAATATTTAAACTATGAAGACTTCAAACGATTAGAAACATATTTATTAGATACGTTACAAGCATCCTATACTTCACATTATATTATGTTATGTGCTATGTATACTGGTGCACGCTTTGGGGAATGCTTAGGACTGACATGGGACTGTATCGACTTTGATAAACAAACTATCAGAATCGAAAAAGGTTTTGACTATAGTTTTACAAATGATTTTACTGATGGAAAAACAACAAACAGTAAACGTACTATTGTAGTGCCGAAAAAGCTGCTAAATTTGCTTTCTACGCTTCCTAAGACAAACGATAAGGTATTTACTACCATCACGAATGAAGCTGCGAATAAAGCCTTAAAACGTGCTTTAAAACAGATTGGTGCTAGTAAGCAGATAAACTTCCACGGTTTACGACACACACACGCTAGTATCTTGTTATCGCAAGGTGTGCAATTGTTATCTGTGAGTAAAAGATTAGGTCATGCTGACGCTACGATTACGTTAAAAAAACTTACGCGCATATCATTCAAGAAAAAAAGAATTAGAAGATGATGAAAAAAATAAAGAACATTTTTTTAATTAAAAATAATAAAAAAAGGAACACTTTTCAGTAGTTCCTTTTCTTTTTGTTCCGTATTTGTTCCGTGACTTTTTTTCGAGCTTGTTCCCCTATGTACCGAAAAACGTTGTTAAATCAACGTTTTGTACCTGTAAAAACTCGTAAAAAAATTTCAAAAAAACGTTCTAGGAGGGATTCGAACCCCCGACCGTTCGCTTAGAAGGCGAATGCTCTATCCTGCTGAGCTACTAGAACAGTACAAGAGTTATTATATCAATCCATATAATAACTGTCAAGACTTGAAACAATAAAATCTATTCTTTTGATGATACTTTTTATAGAAAAAAATTTTTATAAAACAAATGAAGTAGTTTTTAATTTGCTTATGGTAATATTTTTTTACGGAATTCCAATAATTGAGCTAATACAATATCAACCATCTCACCATAAGTCATTGAAATTTCAGTTGTTTTTGTATTCTAATTCATCTTCAGATATCTTATGACCATTATCATCTACATATTCAACAGTATCGTTTTTCATTACGATATGATAATAAAAATTTTTTTGTTGAAACTCTGGATAATACGTAAATGAAGCATAGATTGTATTCTTTTCTCTAAAATTTGATGCACAAGTTAATACTTCTGATGTAAATTCTTTTTAAATAATCATGCATTTCATCAATTTCTCGTTGATTCATCTCAATCACTCCTTTACATCATTATACTAAATGCCTTCTCTATTTCAACAGAAACTTTCATTATGTTAAAAACTATACTACAATATGAAAAAAAGGAGGGATTTTATGAACGTTTTTTTATCAATTACTCTCACTACACTTAGTTCTCCCATTATCATTTTCAATTCCACATTCAGGCATTGAAATACCTGAATGGATTCAAAATCGAATCAATCTTCAAGCAAGAAGAATTCATACTGATTGGCATGTTAATTTATTAGTAAAAGATTTACCATTTACAAAAGTTTCTACCTCTATTTCAAGATATGTTGTTGATGTTAACCGTTCAAAATATACTTCTAAAACATCCACACTCCCAATTATTCCAAGATACGATGAATTTGGAATACCATTATTTAAACAATATCCATCAAGAAACTTACAAAATGAATGGATAGCGAAATATTATACACCTTATTACGATGCAATATTCGAACAAATATCTTTAAAGAAACAAAAATCATTCAACCGTTTGTTTACTAGATTTACACAGTTATGATGATAAGCATTTTTAAAACAGATAAGATTATTCTAAGTACTAGAAATGGATCAAGCATTTCACAAGAATCATTTGAGTATATTGTAGATTGTTTTTAAAAAAAAGAAGAATTATCCATTCAAGTAGATACGCCCTTTAAAGGTGGAAATATTATTCACGAAATTTCAAAGCAAACCGAATGCAGAAGCTATTCAAATTGAAATCCCTGTATTCAATGTATCTCCAGAACAATAAATTAGATTCTCAAAAAGCTAAAAGTTTACAAGAGAAACTACTACAAGTTTTTCTTTCAAATTGAAGATTATTATAAAAAAATAGACGACCGGAGTCGTCTATTTTGCTTTTTCTATTAAAAAAATCAAATAAAGATAATTGATTCTCATCTGGTAAGTCATCTAATACTTTATTTTTCAGTCATGTAATCAATTAAAGTTTTTAGAAACTTTTTCCACGTGTTGCTAAATCTTTTTTTAGAAATAAATGGTTGTTCTTGTCTTGCTTCAACTATTTTTATTCGCTACGTTCAACCCTAATCCTGGAATCGATCTAAACGGAGCAATTAAACTATCTCCTTCAATCACAAAAATTCACAGAATCTGATTTTTTTCAATATCTACCATTTTTGAAGCTAAAGCCACGTTCACACATTTCATTAGCTAATTCAAGTACCGTTAATAAGTTTACTTCTTTAGTACTTGCATCATTACCTTTATCTCTAATTTCCTTCATTCTTTGCTTAATCATTTCTTTTTCCTTGTGACATCGCCACAATATCAAAGTCTTGTGCACGAACTGAGAAATAAGCACAATAATATAATAAAGGTTTATGAACTTTAAACCACGCTACACGTAAAGCCATTAATACATAGGCTGCCGCATGGGCTTTCGGGAACATGTACTTAATCTTCAAGCATGATTCAATATACCACTCTGGAACATTATTTTTCTCGCATCATTGCTTGATACTCATCTGTAATTCCCTTTCCTTTACGTACCCCTCCATAATTTTTGAAGGCTGCACCATTTTCAACACCTTTATGAATTAAGTACACCATAATGTCGTCACGACATCCAATTACTTCAGAAAGTGGGATACCATGTAGTCGAATTAATTCTTCTGCATTTCCAAGATATACGTCTGTACCATGAGATAGTCCTGAGATTTGTAGTAACTCTGTAAAGGTAGTTGGTTTTGTTTGTTCTAACATCCCACGTACAAATTTTTGTACCAAACTCAGGAATTCCGAGTGTACCCGTATTCGAATCAATTTGTTCTGGAGTCACTCCTAATACTTCTGTTCCACCAAATATTTTTCATCACTTCTGGATCATCTGGTGGAATATCCTTCGGTTCAATTCCTGATAAATCTTGTAACATTCTAATCACGGTCGGATCATCGTGTCCAAGTATATCGAGTTTTTAACACATTATCATGGATGGAATGGAAATCAAAGTGAGTCGTTTTTCCACTCTGCATTTTGGTCATCTGCTGGGAATTGGATTGGAGTAAAGTCATACACATCCATATAGTCTGGAATTACAATAATCCCCCTGGGTGTTGTCCGGTACTTCTTTTTAACACCTGTACACCCTTTTGCTAAACGATCAATTTCTGCTTGTCTAAATTCTAATCCTAAATCTCGTTCGTATCCTTTTTACATAACCAAAGGCTGTTTTATCCGCAACAGTACCAATCGTTCCTGCACGATACACATAATCTTCCCCGAATAATACTTTCGTATAGTTATGCGCTTGTGGTTGATATTCCCCTGAGAAGTTTAAATCGATATCGGGTACTTTATCCCCATAGAATCCTAAGAACGTTTCAAATGGAATATCATGTCCATCTTTTTGCAAGACGTGTTCCACATTTTTGGACAATCTTTTTTTCTGGTAAGTCGAAACCTGAACCGACAGAACCGTCATCGAAAAAAATTCTGAATAACAGCAGTTTGGGCAACGATAATGTGGTGCTAATGGATTTACTTCGGTAATACCCGTTAAAGTCGCTACTAAAGAAGAACCTACAGATCCACGAGAACCTACTAAATACCCATCTTCATTACTCTTATGCACTAATTTTTTTGAGAAATTAAGTAAATAACGGAGAATCCATTTTCGATAATACTCTTTAACTCTTTATCAATACGTTTTTTTCAACAATTTCTGGTAATTCTTCTCCATACCATTCATGAGCTTTATCATAACTTAATTTCGTTATCTCATCTTCTGCCCCTTCAATTTTAGGTGTATATAAGTCATCTTTAATTGGGATAATCACTTCTAGTTGATCATTGACCCAATGAGTGTTTGTTACAACAACTTCGAAAGCTTTCTCTCTCCTAAAAAGGCAAATTCATCTAGCATTTCATTGGTCGTTCTAAAATGTACATCTGGATAATTTAATTTTTGTCCATTATTCACTGACGTCAATAAAATTTCTCGATAAATTTTATCTTCAGGATTTAAATAGTGAACATTCCCTGTTGCGACAACTGGAATATTTAATTCTTCTCCTAATTTCACAAGATTTTTTTAATAATTTCTTCTAGATGATGTTCATTTCGAATGAGTTCTTTATCGATTAATGGGCGATAGACTGCTTTTTGGCATAATTTCAATATAATCATAAAAATTTAGCCTTTTCTTTAGCTTCTTCATAGCCTTTTTTTGCATCATTGCTTCAAAGACTTCCCCTTCGCTACAACCTGAACCAATTAAAAACGAATCTCTCTCTCGATTAACATACTACGCAAAATACGAGGAACTCTGTAAAAAAATATTGTACATTTGAAGCTGACACTACTTTTAAAGAGTTCTTTTAATCCTGCTTGATGCTTAGCAAAAAAATCGTGGCGTGGAATGGACGACCATTTTTTTAAATACTTCTTCTGGGTGCAAGTTCGTATTTAATTGGTCATGATAAATGAGCCCATGATCATTAGCAGCTTCTTTTTAAGAAAATATGACATAAATGTCCAGTTGTTTCTGAGTCAAATACCGCACGGTGATGTTGTTCTAAGGCAACATTGTACCGTTTGGCTAATGTATTTAAACGGTGAGATTTTTAATTGAGGATGTAATAATCTGGATAATTCTAATGTATCAATAACCGGTTGTGTTGTTTTTCTCTAATCCTTCTTTTTTTCATATCCAGTATTTAAGAATCCCATATCGAAACTTGCATTGTGCGCTACTAAAATCGTATCTTTTGTAAATTCAGCAAATTCTTTTAATACTTGAGCTTGCGATTTAGAACCACGAACCATATCATCTGTAATACCTGTTAATTGAATCGTAGTCGCAGATAAAGGATGCCCTGGGTCAATAAATTCTTCAAACTTATCGATAACATTTCCTTTATGCATTTTTACAGCTGCTAATTCAATAATGGAATCATAGATAGCTGATAACCCCGTTGTTTCCACGTCAAAAACAACATACGTCGCATCTTCTAGTAAAATATGTTGTGGATTATAAGCAACATTCACTTGGTCATCGACAATATTTCCTTCTAATCCGTATAAAAATTTTTAATATTATTTCCTTTTTCCTGCTCCATGAGCTTCTGGATATGATTGTAAGTTTGCATGGTCTGTAATGGCTACAGCAGGATGTCCCCATTTAGCTGCTTGTTTAACTAAATCACTCGCAGAATTAGTGGCATCCATGACCGACATATTTGTATGCAAATGCAATTCAATTCGTTTTTGGTCGTCTGGTGCACGATCGATTCGTCCAATATGCTCTACTTTATTCATATCACGAACAATCATATTTAATTCTTGAGAAAAATTTATTAATTTCAATATTTCCGTACGCCTTGACCCATGTTCCTTTTTTCAAGGCTGCTAAACGTTCTTCATCTTCAGCTGTTGATGGGAATAAAGTTGCCCCAATCGATGAAGTGTAATCTGTCATTTTAATATTAGCAAAGGACTTTCCACTTGCTTTTCTTGTACGAATTTCAATATCAAAAAAATTTGCGCTTCGACTAAAAACATTTCGCTCTTCTTCATAAATATCCGCAATCTCTCTTGTTTCTAAATTACTACGAATCGCTTTTTCCATATAAAAATAGATGAATCTGTATTAACTGCAACAGGTTTCGAAGCTGCGGCTTCTTGAACTTCTTTTTGTTGAACGGCTTTTTTTCTTGATATTCTTGTTCAATCGTTTCATGCTTGATACGTAGCTCTTCTTCTAATTGACTTCCCAATTCATCATTAACAATAATATCAACGCCCATTTTTGGAAAAACCAAAATTCTCAAAAATATTGTTGAATTTTTTTAATGTAATTTTCGTTCACATGAGATTTTGTAATTTCATTTGGACAATGAAATTGTATTTTCTTCTGATTCCAAGTAGGAATTTGTCCTGAAAGTAATTGGACAACAAGAGGTGATTCTTGTTGTAATTGGAAGAGAACCATTTCCCAATACGCTTGAATTTGTTCTTGTGTAATTTCTGATTCTTCTCTTGTTTTAACTACTAATTTTACTTGAGCAATTTTTTTCATAGGTCTGTTTTTAATTGTTCATAGAAACGTTTAAATTTTTTTCATACTTAACGACTTGATTCGTCTCAATATTAAAGCACCATTCTGGAATACTTTTTGTAATATCAATTTTAGTTAATGAAGCTTGATCAAAATCTGGTTGTAAAAAAACTCTTCTTTGTCTAACTGCAATTGATTCATTAATGTTAAAAAAATAATTGTTTTTTTGATGTTCTGACACTTCATCACTCCTCTCTAAAACTGAAAAATAAGTGTGGTTTTCTATTATGTTACTATAGAAAACCATCACTTACCTCCTGTTCATTGTTAAAATAATTTACTAATATCGTTCCATGTCACTAAAATCATTAAAATGATTAAGAATACTGCACCAGCAATTGTAATATATGATTCTTTTTCAGGGCTTAGTGGTTTCTTACGAATTCCTTCGATAATATTCAACACTAATTTTTCCTCCATCTAATGCAGGAATTGGTAATAAATTCATCATTCCTAAATTGGCACTAATTAATCCTAAGAAATTCAAAACAGAAACAAATCCACTTTGAGCCACTTGAGATGTTAGAGAAAAAAATCGCTACTGGACCACCTAGATGATTAATAGAAAATCCTTTTGTAAAGAATGATGCAATCGTTAAGAATACAGAACTAATAACAAACCATGTTTGAGTAAAACCATAAAGTACTTTTAGATAAAACATCTGTTTTTCTTCGCAGATTCAATTCCTAAAATACCAACTTTAGAACCATCTGATAAATCATACGCTTTAGGCGTTACCACAATGGTTTGTTGATTTCCATTTCGTTCAATCACAAGTTTCGTTTCAAGGTCAGCACGTGGAGAAATTTGTTTACTAATGTCTCCCCATTTTTTTGAACTGTCTGTCCTTCAATTTCAATAATTTTTATCTCCAACTTGTAACCCAGCTGCTTGAGCAGCAGAATCACTTGCAAAGTTTCCAACTACTGCTTCATTAGAAGGAACTCCACCTGCTAAAAAAATGCCACGATAATAAATGTAATAATCGATAAAATAAAATTATTCATTGGTCCTGCAAAGTTCGTTAACATACGGTCTTTTTAAACTTGCAGAATTAAACTGACGTTCAATCGGAGCAACAACTACTTCGGTTCCATCTTCTTCGATAATAGTAGCTGTTTTAGAAACGGGTAATATTTCTAATTCTTCTTTTTGAGGTTTATATCCTCTTACTTCCATTTTATCTTGCAAATCACAAGATTCAATTTGGAAAGGAAGTCCTTGTTCTAATTCAGTTGATGGATCAAACGAAATTTGTTGAACAATTCCATCTTCTAATCGAAGTGTCACCATCATACCAGGTTTAATGTCTTGATCATCTTCCTCATGACCTGCCATACGAACATATCCACCAACGGGTAATAATCGTAAAGTATAAACTGTTTCACCTTTACGTACTTGGAAAACTTTTGGTCCCATTCCAATGGCAAATTCTTTTTACTAAAATACCTGCACGTTTTTGCAAAAATAAAAAGTGTCCAAATTCATGAATAATGACAATAACACCAAATACAAATAAAAAAATGCAATAATTGTTTTTAATCATATGTCCTCCTTAATGAGTACCAATAAATTTCAATACAATTTGAAACATAAACATTGCAAAAAAATGTTGAATCAAATCGGTCTAATACTCCTCCATGACCTGGGAAAATTTTTCCCAGAATCTTTTTACATTAAATCTACGTTTATAAGCAGATTCTACTAAATCTCCTAATTGTCCAAAAAAACTGATAAGGCAATCATTAAAATCGTCATTTCGATAAAATGAAATCCTAATGGATTAAATAATTTTTAAAGCAATCGTTCCTAACCCAATCGCTCCAATCACTCCACCAATGGAACCTTCAATCGTTTTGTTCGGACTAATAGCAGGAGCTAATTTATGCTTTCCAAAAACTTCTTCCTGTAAAAATAAGCAAACGTATCTGTCCCCCAAATAATACAAAAGACAAAAACGACCATTCCAAAACCATAATCACGTACAAATAAAATTCCGGAAAAATCCGCCGCCAACATATAAAGCAATCAGAGATAAGAAACTCACATCTTCTATTGATAGAGTCTCACTTTTTATAAACGGTTAACGACATTAATAACATCACACATAGGAAGAAAATATAAAAGAAATCCACTCCTACGGGTAATTCAATAATCGGTGCTCTTGCAAAAAAATAATCGATAGTGTAGCTATAAGCGTTAAAATTCCTTCAATCGAAAACAATCGATAATTTCTTCATCTGAAAAAAAATTCAAAAATAGCTACGAATGATAAAAATGCAATAACGATTTTTTTAACAAATGCCCTCCAATGACTAATGCAGGGACAAACAACATCAAGGCAACAATGGCAGTGATGATACGTGTCTTCATGAAATTAATCCTCCATATCGTCTCTGACGTTTCTGGTACGTTAAAATTGCTTCTTCTAAATCTTCTTTACTGAAATCTGCCCAAAAAAAATATCAGTAAAATAATATTCGCTATACGCTAATTGCCATAAAAGAAAAATTACTTAAACGCTGTTCCCCACTTGTACGAATCATTAAGTCCGGTTCTGATAACTCTCCTAAAAAAATTCGTTTGTAAATGATTGGCAAATAGTTCTTCATCAATTGAATCTGCATCATACTCACCGTTTGAAACATCCACTGCAATTTCTTTTTACTGTTTGAAGAATTTCTGCTCTAGATCCGTAATTCAAGGCAAAAGCAAAGTGTCATTCCTGTATTATCTTTTGTATCCTCTACTGCTTTTTTTCAACAACACGTCTTGTTGCTTCTGGTAATTGATCGGTAAATCCAATTAGACGGATGCGCATATTTCGCTCTTGCAATTCAGGCATGAATGAACTGAAAAAAAGTCTCCAGGAAGTTTCATTAAAAAGCTCACTTCTTCGGTTGGTCTCTTCCAATTTTCAGTACTAAATGCATACATGGTCATCGCTTTGACTCCTAATTCATCAGCAGCAATAGCAATTCTTTTTAACCGTACTCATTCCCTCTTTATGACCAGCAATTCGAGGTAAGTTTCTTTTTCTTCGCCCAACGTCCATTACCATCCATAATGACAGCAATGTGTTGAGGAATATTTGTTTTTATCTAATTCAATAGTTTTTCGTTTCTTTTTTTCTTTTTCCAAAAAAAGCATCATTTCAATTCCTTTACTTATGAAATACTCTCTCATTGTATCAGAAAAACACCTTATTGGGTAGTTATTCCCCCTTCTTTTAACCCATTCTTAGACTTTGCTAGACAAAGTCGTGAATGAAGGTTTCTACCATGGTGTTCTTAGGAAAAAAATGGTATAATGCTAAAGGATAAAAAGCATATTAGGAGGTAGAAAAACAAAATGATTACAATGAAAGATATTGTATTAGAAGGTCACCCTGCTTTAAGAAAACGTGCAGAAAAAAATTAGTTTTTCCATTATCAGATGACTTGCAACATTTAGCAAAAAGAAATGCTAGAATTTTTTTACATAATAGTCAAGACGAAGAAATTGCTGCAAAAATATGAATTACGTGCTGGAGTTGGTTTAGCAGCTCCACAATTAGGAAAAAGAAATTCAAATGATTGCTCTTTTAATTCCAGGATATGAAGATGAACCTGCTCTACTTGATGAAGTATGGATTAATCCTCGCATTTTTAAGAGAATCTGTAAAGAAAAACTTGCTTAAAAGAAGGCGAAGGATGTCTATCTGTGAATAGAGACGTTCCTGGAGTCGTATTAAGACCTCAAAGAATTACTGTAAAATATTTCACAACAGAAGGTGAAGAAAAAGTTAAAACTTTGACGGATTATGAAGCCATTGTGGTTCAGCACGAAATTGATCACTTAAACGGAGTTATGTTCTATGATCATATTAATCAAGCTCAACCACAATATATTCCTGAAGGAGCTGTCGTAATTGGATAAGAAAATTGCAGTGATATTTGATTTAGATGATACCCTTTATTCGAAGAGTGAAGTATTTTTTTAAAAACGTTTTGTCAATTCGCAACACCAAGTATAGATGCTGAAAGTCTCTATTTAACTTATCAAAAAAAGAAGTGATGAGGCTTTTTGAAAAATTTTTCTGCAGGAGAAATTACTCTATCTCAATCGCATCAAGAACGAGTTTCCAATACTTTTTAAAGATGTAGGAATTGAGTTATCTGCTGAGAAAATTCAAGCATTTATTAAAGCTTACCAAGACACTTTAAATGCCATTACCCTTTCTGAAGAATGGATTGAAGTATTTCAACGATGCAATAAAGAATCTTATCAAATCGCTATTTTTGACGAATGGCCCAACAAACCATCAGAAAAAAATAAACTGTATCAATTAAACTTATCCAACTGGATTCCTGAAGACTTTTGGTTTATTTCAGAATCTATTCAAGCAAAGAAACCAAGCATTCAAGCTTTTTCACCATGTCGAATCAAAAATTTCTGCTGATGAATATTTTTATGATTGGAGACGATGTCCAAACAGATATTACTGGAGCTATTCAAGCGAACTGGCACCCGATTCAATTTACAAAATATCATCAAATGGATGCAGGAAATTTATCATGTGACAAAGCTAAAGAACCAAAGGAAATCTTTCCTTTAATCCAACAAATACTACACAGATAATTGTACTTAAAGTGTACTTTTTGTGTTAAAAATAATTTTTTTGAAAACTATATTGAACAAATAAGGAGTTATAAAATGATTTTTTTAAAAATTACTTACCAACCATCAAAAAAACTGAAGCACCACGTCGTGAAAATACTCTATCACTATACGTAGAAGCTCAAGATAAAGTTGAAGCTCGTCGTTTAGTTGACGAAAATACTGAATACAATGTGGAGTTCATTCAAGCATTAGATGAAAAACATCTTGCTTATGAACAAAAAAATCCTGATTTCAAAGTTACGGTGTTTAACTAATGAAACCAACAATCAAAAAAATAATGAAACGGGCGTATTCGCTTTTTGGTGGTTTAGGTGAAATCGGAAAGAATACCTATGGCGTCCAATTCCAGGATGAATTAATTATTCTAGATGCTGGAATTAAATTCCCTGAAGATGATTTATTAGGAATTGACTATGTAATTCCTGACTATAGCTACATTATTCAAAAACCAAAGTAAAGTTAAAGGTCTCTTCATCTCTCATGGACACGAAGACCATATTGGTGGTATTCCTTTCTTAATTAAGCAAGTAAATATTCCAATTTATGCAACTAAATTGGCAATGTCACTCATTCGAAACAAACTTGAAGAACATGGATTACTTCGTGATGCTATCTTACATGAAATAGATGAAGATTCGGTTATTAAATTTAGAAAAAAACTCAAGTAAGTTTTTACCGTACTACTCACTCTATTCCAGATGCATTCGGTATTGTCATTAAAACTCCTCCTGGAAATATTGTATTTACAGGAGACTATAAATTCGACTTTACACCAGTAGGACAACCTGCTAATTTACACAAAATGGCTCAAATTGGTGAGGAAGGTGTCCTTGTTCTTTTTAGGAGATAGTACGAACTCAGAAGTTCCAGGATTCACGAAATCAGAACAAGTTGTTGGACAATCGATTAAAGAAATTATCCAACGTGTTGAAGGTCGTATTATTTTTCGCTACTTTTTGCATCGAATGTTTCTCGTTTAAAACAAGTAACAGATGTTGCGGTAGCAACTGGACGTAAAATTGCAGTCTTTGGACGTAGTATGGAAGCTAGCTTTGCTACTTCTCGTGAATTAGGATATATTTCTGCCCCAGATGATACATTTATCGATGGTCGTGATATTAATCAATATCCTGCTGAAGAAGTAATTATTTTATGTACAGGATCGCAAGGTGAACCAATGGCTGCCTTAAGTCGTATTGCAAATGGAAATCACCGTCAAATTTCTGTACAACCTGGAGATACGGTCATCTTCTCAAGCTCTCCTATTCCAGGAAATACAGCTGCAGTAAATCGTGTGATTAACTTACTATCTGAAGCTGGAGCTGAAGTTATTCATGGTAAATTAAATAATATTCACACTTCAGGACATGGTTCTCAAGAAGAACAAAAGCTAATGTTACGATTAATGAAACCGAAGTATTTCATGCCAGTTCATGGTGAATATAGAATGCAAAAAAATCCAAGCTAACTTAGCAAGTCAAGTTGGAATTCCTAAAGAAAAATTCATTCATTTTTAAGTAATGGAGATATTTTAGCAGTAACAAGTGACTCTGCTCGTCGTGCTGGACATTTCTATGCTGGAGATGTTTATGTAGACGGAAATGGGATTGGAGATATCGGAAATATCGTTTTACGTGATCGTAAAACTTTATCTCAAGACGGTCTAGTCATTGTCGTTGCAACGGTTGATTATGAGGAACGTGAATTAGTAACAGGACCTGAGATTTTTATCTCGTGGATTCATTTATATGCGTGAGTCCGGTGAATTATTAAACCAAGCTCAACAAATACTAAAAGAAGAATTACAAGCCTTCATCAATGAAGCTGACGAACCTTTAAATGAGCGTTCACTACGTAATCTCATTATCGATACATTAAATCCTTATTTATATAAACAAACAGCTCGCCGCCCCTATGATTTTTACCAGTCTTAATGGGTGTTAGCGCAGAAGATGTAGAAGAATAAAAAAAGACGACGCAAGTGAAGTGACCCCAAAAAGTTAGACTTTTTTTGAGACGACTTAAGTCGTCTCTTTTTGATTAATAAAACAAAATATATGAATAACCCCCTAGGGGTTCGCGCCAAAATTTTGGCGCTTTTTCTTGGATATATTACTATAACTTTCAAATAAATTTAATAGCTAAGCACTACAAGAAGAGTTTGAATGACATATTCTATAGTTTACTGGACTTAGTCCATCCAGTTTAATTTTTTTATACGTTTATTGTTGTAATAATCAATATAATTGATAATAGCTTTCTCTAATTCATCAAGAGATTTAAATTCCTTTTCAAATCCATAAAACATTTCTGATTTCAAAATACCAAAGAAAGATTCCATCATACCATTATCTGCACTGTTTCCTTTACGTGACATAGACGGTAGTATACCTTTATTCTCTAAAAATTGATGATAAGAATCATGCTGGTATTGCCACCCTTGATCACTGTGGAGAATAGTATTTTTTTGTATTTGCCATCTGTAAATGCCTTGTTCAACATTGTTTTTTTACTTGTAGTAAGTTAGGTGAGCGTGAAAGATTATACGCAATAATTTCACTGTTAAATCCATCTAAAACTGGTGATAAATATAGTTTCTGTTCACTACTTGGAATGGCAAACTCTGTGACATCTGTGTAGCATTTTTTTCCATCGGTTTAGCCCCTTCAAAATCACGTTGAATCAGATTGTCTGATCTCTTTCCAACATCTCCTTTGTGTGAATAATACTTGCGTTTACGACGAATACGAGCGATTAAACCAAGAACTTTCATCAAGCGTTGTACCTTCTTATGATTCACTTTAAACCCACGATTTCTCAATTCTAAATGAATTCTACGGTAACCATAATTCCCCTTATGTTCTGTAAAAATAGCTTGTATTTCATCTTTAAGCTGTTGATCCTTATCTGGTTGATTGATTTGTTTTTAAATGGTAATAGTATGTTGAACGAGCTAATTTAATCACTTTAAGAAGAGTATCTAATGAAAACTCACTGATTAATTCTTGAACAATTTCAGTCTTTTCTTCTTTCTCTTTTTCCTCCTTCAATCGGAGTTCTCTCAACTTTTTTTAGAATGGCATTCTCTGCTCTTAAGTATTCATTCTCTAGTTGAAGACGTTCTAAATCTGTCATTTCTTCTATTGTTTTCTTTTGGTTTTACGTCCCATTATTCTTGGTCTCCCTTTTGTTTTCTCAACAATAGTATACCCATTTTTTTCTTATAGTGTGCTAGCCAATTCGAAAGTAAACCCCAATTTGGAAGTGCATAATCAATAGATACACTTGATTGTGAATGACCTTCTAGAAGAACTTTATTCATTATTTCCAGCTTTAGTTCTGGCGAATAGTAACGTTGTTTTTCCTTTTTTTAGCAATTTCTATTCCATATCGGTCAATCAATCGAACTAAGTATTTAATATTAGAAACGGCGATATCGTATTTCTGTGAAAGTTTCTTTAAGCTTTCACCTTGTTTTCTTAGTTGATAGATTTCTATTTTTATCTTCATAAGTTAATTTCATTAAAAACACCCCAAAAAGTTAGATTTTTTTATGTCTAACTTTTGGGGTGCAGCTACAAAGTCGTCTTTTTTTAGTCTTCAAAATAATCACTAAATTCAATTTCAAAATCAAAAACTATACTCTCTAATTTTTTTATGAGAAACGACAACAATAGTCTTATCAGAAAAGTTATTTATAAAAAAACTTTCCAAATTTTACTGAATGTAATCGGATCTATTGCACTAAAAGGACTCATCAAAAATTAATATGTCAAATTCTATAGCCCTGATTAACAGTCTTGCAAATTCAATTAGTTGTCGTTCACCACCAGAAAGAGTATTAAAATTTACCTCTTCATATAAACGATTACAAATCGTTTCAGGGAAATTATGGATATTCAATAATTCTATTATTTTTTTGATCTGAAATATTCTGATTTAATCGTATATTATTTATAATTGTATCGGAAAAAAAATAATTGGGGTTGTTTGGCTATACCAAATATTATTAAAATACCCCTCCTGCCACCTTACGAAGTTAGATAGAAACGAACTTTTTCCAATGCCTACTGCACCTGTGAATAGATATATTTTTACCTTTTTCTAATATTATATTATTATTCAGCTTAGAATTACCATAAGAACCACCATAAGAACCACTAATTATTTCAAAATAGTCTTCTTTCTGTAAAAAGTGATTGTTTATGCTTTTGTTTCCTCTCTTTTACATTTACTAGTTCTTCGAGTGTATCGACTTTGATATTAATACTACTAAATTTTACAGACAGTTGAATCAAGAGAGTCATTGCTGGTATCATCCAGATACTTATTTGATAAATAGAAACTATACTACCAATGCTTCCTCTACCAATAAGGTAAGATCCCAAACATAAAATAATTATAACCATAGAACTGTTGACAAATTTGATAACTGAGGTTATAAATTGCTCCAATATATTTCTTTTTCCTAGATAAAAGTAATTATCTCATCATTAACTTTATTTATTTCCTGTATAAATTTAAAATTTATTTTTTTCATTATAAAACGATTTTATGCCTAAATCATCCAGGTTCTGGGAAATTGATTGTAAATGAATCATTTTACCTATTCTCATATCTTCAACTACTAACAATTTTTTGTAAAAATATACTAAATAAAAAGTATACGCCAAGAAATATTATACCTATAACTAAAAAAATTATTATATTCTCTATCAATATGTAAATCATTCCTAATCCAATAGTAGCAAGACACCACAATAAACTACCAATATCTCGATAAAAAATAACTAATTTCATTTACACCTTTTTGAAATATAATATAAATAAGAACTGTCATTTTTTTCGTAGTCAATGATCTATTTACAAGTCTATCTATAAGACTTAAACTATTATCCAATATAAAACTTGAAATTTTCAGGTCTAAAGATATTAAATAATTGGTAAAAAGGAATAATAGCAACCATTCCCCTAAGAAAAAAATAATGAAAATACATCAAACTTAGGGATGCTATAATTTATTGCATATTTTTATAAGTATTGCTGGAAATAATAACACTATTGATCTTAGTAAAACAATCAATGAAATGAATAATAACTTAAATATATTACTTTTTCAATAAAATCTTCGATATCTCTTTCATACTAAACCTCTATGATGTCTGTTATTGTTCTTGATGGTATTATCCCTTTTTTTCTAAATGAGTCACCTCAAAAAAATACATCTATCAGAAAAATACTCAATAAAAAAATTCTTCCATGAGTCTTCTAACATTTTTCGTCAACATTAGCACCTAACTCATCAATTATTATAACTTGCGCCTCAAAAATTAGTTTGACGAATAAGATTGATAATTGCTTTCTGTCCCGTTGATAAATCACTTTCTTCACTTAAATTTTTTTATTTAATTCTGGAATAATAGCTAATAACTTAGAAAAATTTAGATAGATCGTCTCTCATTAAATTTTTCCTTAACAGTCCCTTTTATAAATGTAAAAGTCTTGCGGAACAAACATTTTATATTCTTTTTTTAAGTATAAATCATTAAAATATAATTCTTTTACAAAGCGTTGATTTTTCCTACACCATTTTTTTACCTCTTATAAGAAAGTATCCATTTAGATTATTGTTTAATATATTAATTATCTGATAAATTTTTTTGATGGTTTTTCCTGGTTACCTTCCTCTTTTTAGTCGTTTTATCAAATGATATACTTTAGAATATGATATTAAAAATTTCTTGAATAGATGAAATAAAAGTCATGGTATATTTAAAAGGAGAACTAAAATAACTTAAGTAAGTTATGACTGATACTAATTCACCAATTGAAATTTCCCCAGAAATAACTTTCATACCTCCTAAAAATTATAATAAGTCCTGGTCCAATAGAATCAATGGTTCTAGGTAATAACTTAGTTTGATTAGCTGATAAATTAATTTTAACAGTTAATTCATTGATTTTTTTCTGATAAAGAATAAACTTGTTTTTTTGGATATAATCTCCAGAATAAAGAAAAATATAATTTCTCTTTATTGGTTAAATATTCTTGTGTAAAAATTTTTTTATAATCTTCTTGTTATCTCTCTGTTCAATTTGTAACCTTTTTGTTTCTTTACGAGTTTGCTAAATGGTAAGAAATATATTGAATACAATATGGATAAGGTTAAAAAAATAATATTGGAGAAATTAAGTAAATATTTATCGCTGCAATTACAAAGCCAATGAGCGTGACTAATATTTCTACAAATGACTCAATAGTGAAATTTTTCAATATTTTGTAAATCATCATTAATAATTTGCGTAAACTCACCTTTTTTTATGCCATCAATTTTTTTATAGTTCTTATAATTCCAAAAAGAATATAAATAAGTTCTTAAAGCACCTACGGCGGATACAGTAAGTAATTTTATTCCAATCAAGCCTATTCTACTACAAATAAAAAGCCATTAAAATTAGCAATAAAATACCACTAAATGTACTATACACTGATACACCAGACTGAATTGAATCAATTCCGCGTCCAATTTCCTTAGGAACTATCCCTTCTAAAAATAGAGCCAATTATTAAAAAGAACAAAGGCTAGTATAAAACTCCCAATTTTTTCTCACTCTAAACATTCTAATTTCTCCATGAAATAAATTTTTTTATGATTCTGGTAATAATGTAAATCTTCAATCTCATATATGTATCTTTCCTCGGTGTCGCTAGCTCCATTCACTGTAATAATAAATGGTTTAAATCAACGTCTATATTTATGTATAATCTGTCTGTAGCAATAATTATTTTTTTATTGTACAATAAAATAAGTCATCTTTTTGTTGGGAAAATGGGAAAAATTATGAAATCAAAACTTGGCATCACACTTAGAAAAGTTCGAAACGGAAAACAAATCAGTCTATGCTCTCTAGCTGATGAGCATCTTTCAAAAATCACAAATATCCCTGATTTGAACGTGGGGAATCAGAAATATCATGTATACGCCTGATTAATATTTTTAGATAAATTACACATTACGTTAGATGAGTTTCTTATTTTACATGATCAGGACTATACCAAAACGGAATCATTTGCCAATTTAGTTCAGTACATCCGTAAACAATATTCATCACAAAACATCAATAATATACAATCTCTGCTTTTTGGATTCCTCAAATTACACTTTAAATTCTTTTTGAAAGAACAATGGTAAAGTCCATTTTACACACAATGGATTCAACTATTATTCCATCAGATGATGAATTACTTCAGCTAACAGATTATCTCTTTAAAGTTGAAAAAAATGGGGATACTATGAAATCATTTTATTAGGTAACTGTGTACGGACAATTAACTACAACTCCTACTTTCTATTAACGAAAGAAATGTTAAACAATTACATATATTCTTCATTGAATAAAAACTAATAAACAAATTGTCACTCAGCTCGCTATCAATTGTTTAATCCTTAGCATTGATATGGAAGAATTTTACTAATTGCTTCTATTTAATCGATAAGATTAAAAGTATTGTTAGACAACGAATTAAACTTTTTATGAACAGACTGTTTTTTTCTATATGCAACTGGTTATTTTTGAATTTAAACGTTGCCAATCAACTAGTGGAATCGAAAAAAAATGAAACAAGCTATACAAGTACTTAATATTTTTAGAAGAGGACAAATTAAAATTGCACTATACTAGCCATTTTGATAAATTGATAAACAATAAATAATATAATTATCTTACTTTTATGGCCTAATCACTTAGGGGTATAAATGGAAGCTCTGAATCTTCTTAGAAACTAGCTTGAAACTATACTAAAAACCTTGGAAGTGAAGTGACTCCGAAAAGTCTAACTTTTTTTGGGGTCACTTCACGCATCTTTTATAACTGTATTATTTTATTAGCAATATTATTAACAAACCGTTGATCGTGTTCAATTAACATTAATGTTGGTTTCACTTCTTTTATCAATTCTTCAATTTGTATTCTTGAAATGACATCAATATAATTTAGAGGTTCGTCCCAAATATATAGATGAGCTGGTTTAGAAAGACTAATGGAAATTAGCACTTTCTTTTTTTGACCATCGCTATACAATTTCATGTTTGTATCAAATAATTCTTTTGGAAAATCTAACTTACTTAAAATAGTTCGACAAGTCGTTTCATCTACTCCTTGACTATGAATATACTTCATTAAATCTCCTTCCAAGAATGAAGTATCTTGAGAAATATATGAAATTTCTAAATCGTTCGCCATTTTTTTAACTCACCAATATAGTCAAGATATTGACCTAATAAAATTTTTTTATGAGTGTTGATTTTTCCACTACCATTTGCTCCATTTACAGCAATTACATCCCCTTGATGAATTTCAAAAATTGATATTAGAAAAATAGTTTTCTTTCTCCAAACTGATAGCTTAACTGACTAGCAGATACTAGTAAAGATTTATGATGTTGTAAAGGACGAAGAAATAAACTATCTTGTCTTTCAATATCTTTTTAATAAATGTTCTTTTTTTCTTCTATTGCTTTTTGCTGACGCTTTTTCCAAGTTCTTGGTCTTTTTGCATCATTTTTGCCGCCAAATGTCCAATACGTCCTTTATCTGGTTTTTATACCAGAAATTTTTTTACACCATTCTTCGTATTTTTCAACTTTATTCGACCAAACTTTTTGTCTGCCTTGCTGCCTTGTTTAATCGTTCTATGTCCTGTTTAATCTTTTTTCATTTTGATTAAACTCATACTGATCTTTCGATACTTTATTTTTCATACCATGACGTAAAATTTCCTGATTGTACGTCAATTGAATTTCGATTAAAAGAAATGACATGATTAATACATCCATCTAAAAAAATCTCTATCATGAGAAATCAATAAAAAAATCCTTTTTTTACTCTTCAAATAATCACTTACAATTTTTCTTCCATTTACATCTAGATGATTCGTTGGTTCATCAATCAATAAAAAAATCCATTATCTTTCGTAAATAAGATCGCCAATAGTATTTTAGTTTGTTCCCCATTAGAAAGAGTTTCAAATTTTCTATCCATCAGACTTTCATCTAATTTCAACTGATGAAGCTCACGATACACTTTCCACTCATCTTCCTGCGGTGTCCACTCTTCCAGTAATTCTAGCCCAGTCTTTGAAACATCCAGATGAACTGGTGGAAATTGAACAAACTCAACACTTTTTATGAATCTTTCCTTGATAAGATTCTTGATCTAATAAAAGCTTAAACAACGTTGATTTTTCCGATTCCATTTCTGCCAATTAACCCGGTTTTTCCAATTGGTATCTAAAGAAAAACTCACGTTATCAAACACAGGTTTTGTAGATGAAAAATACGAAAACGTTAAATTTTCAATTTTTAATCAATGACATAATATCACCTAGCTTTCAAGTAAACTTTACCATTAGTATAGCAAAAATTTTATTTCATTAAAAATGTTTAAATTTAAAATAATCAAAAAAAGACGACCGAAGTCGTCTCAATCATTATTGAAATACATGTTGTAAGTCTTGTAACATTAATTTAGTAGATTCTAATCCTCCACCACTTAAATACCATAAATCAGAAGTTAAGTTTACTACTTTATTATTTTTTACAGCATTTGTAGCTTGAATTAATTCGTTTTTCATTAAGGCATCTGCTTTAGAATTATCTCCACCAATTGCTAATGTACGGTTTTAATACAAATAATACGTCAGGGTTTAGTTCACTAACACCTTCAAAACTAATTTCTTGTCCGTGTCTACTTTCTTCAATTTTAGCATCTGTTGGACGGAATTTTAAGTCTTGATATAAGAATCCAAAACGTGATTGTGCACCAAATGCAGACATTTTACCTTCGTTTAACATAATTGCTAAACTTTTTTTCGCTATGTTTTTCATTTTGAGTTGCAATTGTATCAATAACAGTTTGTAATTCTTTTTACTTGAGCAGCTGCTTTTTGTTGAGTTTCTTCGTTAAATAAGCTTGCTAAGCTTTTTTTACATTTTTTGGACAGAACCCCAATAATCTTTGCTATCAACATTAAAGATTACAGTTGGAGCAATTTCTTTTTAATTGAGGGATAAAAATCTTTTGTACGTGTAGAAGCAATAATTAAGTCTGGTTGCATTGCTGCAATGGCTTCGATATCCGGTTCTCTCATGCTACCTACATTTTGAACTTTTTCTCCTAAATCTTTAATATAAGTTGGTAATGGTTTTGTTGGCATTCCTGCAATAGCTTCTTCTTGTCCAATGGCACGTAATGTATCTGCTGCACCTAAGTCAAATGTCACAATTTTCTTTGGATTTGACTTCACTTCAACAGTTTCTGATCCATCTGTTAATTGTACTTGTTTTACTGAATTTTTCCTGAGTAGTTGATGTTATACTTGTTGTTTTTTTGTTCCACAAGAAGCTAATAAAAAAATGTTGCTCCCATTACTACGGTTGTTAATAATTTTTTTCATATTTCTCTCCTACTTTACTGTAATATATTTTTTTACCTGAAACTTCTATCACTTCAATATCAATTTCATATAATTCTGATAAGGTTTGATTCGTAACCACATCCATGGTTTTGCCATGAAATTCACATTTTTCCTTCTTTGAAGGCTACTAAATAATCCGAAAAGTTAATCGCCATATTTAAATCGTGCATCACAATGACAAACCGTTTTATCCAGATTTTTCTACCATATACCGCAGTAATTTCATAATTTCTACTGCTTGTTTTTAAATCTAAATGATTTAAGGGTTCATCTAGTAAGACAATGTCTGTATCTTGAGCTAATACCATTGCGATAAAGACTCTTTGCATTTGCCCGCCTGATAACGTTTGTATCGAACGATCCCTTAACTCTAATAAATTCGTATGTTTTAATGCTTGATCAATCATTTGGTAATCAAGTGTCGATAACTTTCCTTTTGAATAAGGATAACGTCCAAAGCTAACTAACTCTTCTACTGTTAAAGATACTTGAAAAGATTGATTCTGTTTTAAAACGGATAATTCTTTTTGCCAGTTCTTTGGAATTCCAAACTTCAATTTCTTTACCTTTAATCCATAATTGACCAGAATCTTTTTGTAATAATCGACTCATAATGGAAACTAAAGTAGATTTTTCCTGCTCCATTTGGTCCGATAAAAGCTGTTAACTGATTTTTTTGGAATCGTTAATGAAACGGAATCGACAACTACCGTATCATATGCTTTATGAATATTTTTTTAATTCCACTACGGTACCTTCCTTTCAATAACAATACAAAAATATAATAATCCTCCAAACCATTCTATGACGACACTAATTGGAATATTTAAATGGAAGAGCTTCTCAATCACAAGTTGTCCTCCAAGTAATAAAATACTTCCTAACAAAAAAATGCAATCGTCCACATATGTAAGTGTCGATAATCTTTAATCCATTGATACGTTACATTTGCAATCATAAATCCAAGAAATTGCATTGGGCCCACCAATGTTGTAGATAGACTAGTTAGTAATACAATCACTAATAAAATCCACTTCTCTTCTCTTGCGACATTTACACCTAGTATTTGGGCTTGAACTTTTCCAAGGTGAAATACATTTAACACCATATGTTTTTCTTATTAAATAGATTACTGAGATTGCTGTTAAAATAACTACAACAATGACTAATTCACTTTGATGATGCATTCTTTGGAAGGATGGAAATAATTTTTCCTTGTAATTTATCAAATTCATTCGGATCCATTAACACTTGTACAAATGTACTTAAACTTCTAAACAATGTTCCAAAAAGCTAAACAAATAAATAAAAAGCATTGAAAATGGAATCGACAGTAGATCATTAAACGCTCGATAAATCAAGAAGAAAAAAAGATCATTTGCAAGACAATCGTCAGCATTGAAATCCAGAGATTTGGCGCTGTTTCCATTCCTAAACTTAATTGTCCCCAATAAACCATCGTTTGAAATAATACAAACACACTCTCAATTCCAAGTACACCTGGAGTTAGAAATCTATTTTTGTACAATCGTTTGGAAACTAATAGTCGATATCGAAACACATAAACTCACTAGTAAAATGACCGCCCACTTTAAAAATCTCTTTTTTAAATAAGAGGACAGAAAAATTTCCCCATATTTCCAATTGGAAAGAATAAGAAAATAGCGCTGATAATGAGTAATAAGGTTACTAAGGAAATCGTTAATAGAAGGGTTCTTTTTCTTCATCGATGGCTCCCTCCTCTTCGAGAACTAATTCTCAAGATTTGACTAATTAATAGTCCAGCTCCAACAATTCCTAAAAATCAGACTAACCGATACTTCATAAGGTGGAATGACTAACCGAGCAATAATATCACAGGCTAAGACTAACACTGCTCCTAATACTGCTGTCTGAGGAATCGTCTTTTTCAAATCATCACCAGATAAATATCGCACTAAGTTTGGAATAATAATTCCTATAAAAGGAAGTGCTCCAACTGTAATCATCGTAACACTTGTTGTAAGTGAAACTAATAGTAACGTTAGCCATTCTAATCTCTTATAAGAGATTCCTAAATTCAAGCTAATGGATTCTCCTAAATTAGCAATCGTATAAACATGCGCTAATTTGGTAGAAATAACGATTATGATTAGACCAAAGAATAACCATTCGTATTGGTGAGTTTGAATCATAGAGAAGGATCCTTGTGTCCATGAGGTTAAACTTTGTACGAGATGAAATTGATACGATATCATATTTGTAAAGGCTGAAATCATTCCACTAAAAAAATTAATCCTACCAGAGGAATCATCCACTTCTCTTTTAATTCTAACGACTGCTGAATCATAATAAACACAATGGTAAGTACAAAGGAACAGATAAAAAGCACATAGCATTTTTCTGAAATAAGCTAGGTCCATTAAAAAAAGAATAAACTTAATAATAATCCTAATTTTGCTGCTTCAGTGGTACCAATTGTACTAGGTGCTGCAAATTCATTTTGCGTCATGGTCTGCATTAACAATCCTGCAATACTCATGGAGCTTCCTGCTAATATTACACTCAACAGTCTTGGAACACGAGATAACCAAAAGACTTGTTGCATTTTAACATCTTGTTGAAATAATAATTTCCAAGAAAAATGTTTGGGCTCAACTGATAAAGAAATTAATGATAGGATGAGCAAAAAGGATACATAAATTTCTAAATTTCATAATCTCTCCTTTCTAATTGATAATCATTCTCAATTACATAAGTATTAGTTTACCAAATTTTTTTCTGTGATTGCAATGGATTTGGGAAAGATTGGACTTATTCTAATTACGATACTAGATAAATTTTTTTATAGACTTTTTGGATACAGTAGCCGAGGACGCAAGCAAACCCTAGCGGGTTTCATTGCTAAAAAAATTGAGCCTTGGTCTCAATTTTTTTCCTATAATATAAGCCAATTTTTGGCTTATATTATTTAAAGCTACTGTAAAAAGTCTATGGAGCGTACATTCTTTTACTCTTTATACGTATTTGATTAGTTTTGTTTCTTCAACTTTCCTTCTAACATTATTTCTAAAGTATTTGGACGCCAGTAGCCACCTTTGGTGTCTCTTGGCTAAAAAAATCAAGCCTATAGTCTTGATTTTTTTCCAGTAATAGAATCTGCTTTTTGCAGATTCTATTACTCGTACTACTGTAAGAAGTCTATGGTTTGTTAGTCTTTTACATGGTATTCGTATTAAATTTAATTTCGTTTCTTATCTGCATTACTTATATTGAGTACGTTTAGCAACCCTTTCGGCTTTCATTGCTAAAGCTACTGTAAAAAGTCTATGTTTTTTTCCACACAAAAAGGTATAAAAGCTTTGCTATTGCTCTGCTTTTTATACCTTTTCTTATCTAAATTTTTCTATGTTTTGATTGGCTCCATTTTACGGTGATCCATCCGCTGAATGTTCCTACGATTGCTCCTACTAATACATCTGTTGGATAATGAACGTATAAATACATTCTTGAAAAAAAGCAATGAGGCATGCTAAAACGAAAGCCATAATCCAATACTTTTTTTCATACGAAGGAAATATAATACACTCACAACTGTAAATGAAATAGCTGTATGCCCTGATGGGAATGAATAGTCTATTGGTTTTGAAATTAATAAAAGAAACCGCTGAATTAACCTCATAAGGACGAGTTCTTGCTACGATAGGTTTAATCAAACCATTACACAAAATTGTATTGATTACTACCCCAATTGCTAAAAAGAATCCCTAGAGATCTTGTTTTTCTTATTCATTAACAAAACTGCAATGAGCGCTAACCAAATGAATCCAACATTTCCTAATGAAGTGATAAAAAAAATCATCATAGAGTCTAATATTGGATGATGCAATTTTTGGAATCCATCTAGAATTTGTAATTCTATCATCTATTTAGAATCCTTTTTCTTTTAATTTTTTTGTAATCCTAATACTAATAACAGACCTACTAAAGCTGCAATTGGTGAAAATGTTGAAAAATTCATTGCTTCTTGAGGAATTTTTTTAATGTCGTTGGTCCCATTACAATCGCATAAAACGAACCAATCATCATTCCAATAATGCCATAAATCATTTGACTACGATAATGTTCTAAACAATATTTAATAGCCTTAACCACAAATAATGCTCCTGCTAAGACACCTAAACTAAAAATAGCTAAACTTGGAACATACGCTAAGTGGAACGTTAAAACTTCTTTTACAGCAAATACAACCGGAATATAAGCTCCAAAAAAATTAATAATAACGTTGAACCAGAAATTCCTGGTAAAAACATTGCTGAAATTGCAATCATCCCGATAAAGAATAATTTAATGGAATCAACAATAGAAAAATTGGCTTAAGTCAAAACTTCCTTTACCAGTACTAGAATTTAACCAAGTAATTCCAGCTACAATCGCAACTCCTAGTAAAATGTAAAAAAATTCCCATTAACGGCTTTTTTCAAAGATTCTTTTTTTCTTCCATCATCATTAAAGGAATAGCCCCTGCAATAAATCCAATAAATAAAGAACTTACTCCATAAATATGAGATTCAAAAAAAGTGAAGATAATACTAAAATGGCACTGACCATTCCGATACTCCAACCAATTCCTAATTTTACTAAATAAATAAAAGCTTCTTTCTTCTCTTGTTTATTTCCAAAAGCAATATCATGAATGGAACCAATAAATTGGTCATAAAATCCCATAATAAAAGCTACTGTTCCCCCAGAAACACCGGGAACACTATCGGCTAATGCCATACAAAAATCCATTTAAAATTTGACGAAACATAAGTTTCTCCTTTCATTTATAAATAAAGAGACTAGGCTACTGCCCAGTCTCCATCAATACTAGTCTAAGAAATCTTTCAATTGTTTTGAACGACTTGGATGACGTAATTTGCGAAGTGCTTTCGCTTCAATTTGACGGATTCTTTCACGAGTAACTCCAAATACTTGGCCTACTTGTTCTAATGTACGGATTTCTCCATTTTTTTGTCTAGACCAAAACGTAAACGTAATACATTTTCTTCACGATCCGTTAATTGTTCTAATACTTCATCTAATTGTTCTTTTAATAATGCATATGCTGTATGTTCAGCTGGACTTGTTGCATTATCATCTTCGATAAAGTCACCTAAATGTGAATCATCTTCTTCCCCAATTGGAGTTTCTAATGACACTGGTTCTTGAGCAATTTTTTTAGAATTTCTCTAACTTTTTCAGTTGGTAAATCCATTTCTGCTCCAATTTCTTCAGGAGTAGGTTCGCGTCCTAAATCTTGTAATAGTTGTCTTTGGATACGAACTAATTTATTGATGGTTTCTACCATATGAACTGGAATACGAATCGTACGTGCTTGGTCAGCAATCGCGCGAGTAATGGCTTGACGAATCCACCATGTAGCATATGTTGAAAACTTAAACCCTTTTTGTATGGTCAAATTTCTCAACAGCTTTCATTAAAGCCCATATTTCCTTCTTGAATTAAATCTAAAAAAATTGCATTCCACGTCCCTACATAACGTTTTTGCAATCGAAACTACTAAACGTAAGTTAGCTTCTGCTAATTCTTGTTTTGCTTCTTGATCTCCTTGTTGAATACGTAAAGCAAGGTTTACTTCTTCATCCGCACTTAATAATGGAACACGTCCAATTTCTTTTTAAATACATACGAACAGAGTCATTAATTTTTTTACATTTGACGATAAAGCTGTTTCGTCTTCTGTCATTTCTACTTCAGGTTCTTTTTGCAGATTCTGAAGATAATTGACGACTAGTTGGTCCACCATCTGCATCTACTACACTCACACCAGCATCTTCGAATTGTTGGATTAATTTATCCATTCCTTCTGCATCTAATTCATATGGAATCGCAATTTGCGCTGATAAATCATCATATAAAAATTTGCCCAAACAATTTTTCGTTCTGCTAGCAATTTACTTGTAGCTTCTTTTTAGCGTTTGACCATTCTTATTGTTTTTCAACTGTCATCCACTATTCCTCCATTCATGATTTTTTTAATTGTTTCTGAATATTAACTAACTCCATCATCAATTGATTTGCTCTAGTAGCATCATTTGATAATTGAGCTTCTTTCATTTCTTGCATACATCTTTGATATTGTTGTTTTTAAATCTTCTTTTTTTCGATAAAAAAAGTACATTAAGTCATGAATTTCTTTTTTTCCGTACATTCTTCAGGCATTTCTAGCCATTCAATCATCGATAATAGATTACGATTCACTGCATCGGATTCATCTAAAAAAATTCATAAATTCTTGTACAAGTAATTCTTCAAGATGCTGCTCACGATAGCTTCTCAACAAAATATAAAATTGTTGATAATCTACATAAGGAAATTCAAACTCTTCATTTTCTCTTGCTAAATAACTCCATGCTTCCGGAGAATGTAATAGACGATACAGAAGTTGCTTTTGAGAAACTTCCATTGGACCATCCTGTGAAATTCTCATAGGACTTGCCGTCCACTCCCCTGTTGAGTGAGAAGATTGTTGCTTGAATTTTTCGTTGAACAAAATTGACTTGACTGGAAAGTAATTCTGCGGATATTCCGTATTCATCTGCCAATGATTTAATCGCAAATTCACGTTCAATTGGTTTTAGAAATTTTTTTGCCAATTCAATCGTCATTTGTTCTAAAAAAATTGTACTTTTTTTCTCGTTCAATTTCTAATCGATATTGTTTTTGAAAAAAATATCTCTTTTTAAACTGGAAAACAGATTCTGTATGATGAGCTAATTGTTCAAGATAAGCTTCTGCACCTCTTTGTTGAATAAATTCATCTGGGTCCTTTCCAGCATCTAAAGATAAGATTGAAATCGTTAAAAGCTGAATTTTTCTTGCAATAATTCAATTGCCCGATTCGTTGCATCTAAACCTGCCCTATCACTATCATAAGCAATAATAATTTCATTTGCTACTCGTGATAAAATTTGGATTTGTTCTTTTGTTAAAGAAGTCCCCATTGATGCTACACCGTTTTTTTAGCACCAGCTTGCCAAGAAGCAATGACATCCATATATCCTTCATATAAGACAACTTGTCCAGTTTTACGAATTGCTGATTTTGCTAAATCATAATTAAATAAGAACTGTCGCTTATTAAAAAAATAGGTGTTTCTGAACTATTTAAGTATTTTGCTTCTTGTTCATCGACTATTTCCTCATCATTGGGTAAAATCCGACCAGAAAAAAAGCAATTACTTTTTCCTTGTTCATTTCGAAGAGGAATCATAATCCGTTGATAAAAAAACGATCGATAAAATCATCATTTCTTGAAACGAATAATCCTGATTCTTCCATTTGTTGAGGTGTTAATGGGATTTGTTTGATTAAATTCGTTACATAAGTACGATCTTTTTAAAGCTAATCCCATTTTTAAAAGTTTGAATCGTCTCTAATGTATATCCTCGATTTTTGTAAATACTCTAGTGCTTTTTTTCACCTCCACGTGTTTGCAATAACACATGTTGATAAAATTCAGCAGCTTTTTTTCATGAGCTGCAACAAGCGGTTGATAAGTATCTTGAACCGTTGGTCGAGAAATCGAATATTTATTTTCAAATGGGATTTGAGCTAATTCTGCAACTTTTGCTACGGATTCTACAAAAGAAAGTCCTTCAATTTCTGATATAAATGAAAAAACAGTTCCTCCTCTACCACAACTAAAAGCAATGATAGATTTGTTTTTTTCCTCTGTTACTGAAAATGAAGGTGTCCGTTCATCATGAAAAAGGACAATGGCCAAAAATAGTTCTTCCCTCGTTTTTTTAAAGAAACATACTGACTTACAATATCGACAATATTTACTTGCGATTGAATCTGATTCAGCGTTTCTTCAGGAATGACTTGACTCATAAACTGCCTCCTTTTCCTGAATTATTAAGGAACTTTTCCTTTTACACCTAATATCCCTAATGATACAGGATATATATTATCATCAATTGAAAAATTGTTTCAACTAATTTAGCTTTTTCTATTATAAAAAAATATCATTCTATTTTAACTGAAATTTAAAATATAAAAAAACTCAAGAATCGCTACTATTTTAACGATTCTTGAGTTCGATAAATCTAGGAATAATCCTAGCCTAATTTGTTGTAATATTCAACGATTAATGATTCGTCAACATCAGATGTTAACTCATCACGTAATGGTAGACGGTTTAATCGAACCTTCTAATTTTTTTCTTCATCAAATGTAACAAATTCTGGACGTCCATATAAAGATTCTAAAGATTCTTTAATGATTGTTAAGTTACGTGATTTTTCACGAACACCAACAACATCTCCAACTTGTACTTGGAATGAAGGGATATCTACACGTTTACCATTTACAGTAACGTGACCATGGTTTACTAATTGACGAGCTTGACGACGAGTTGAAGCTAATCCTAAACGGTAAACTACGTTATCTAAACGTTGTTCTAGAAGGATCATGAAGTTTTCACCATGTTTACCTTCTTTAATTTTTGCCAGCTTTTTGAATAAAGTAGCAAATTGACGTTCGTTCATACCATACATATGACGTAATTTTTTTGTTTTTTCTTGTAATTGTTGACCATACTCAGATAATTTACTACGGTTGTTTGGTCCGTGTTGACCCTGGTGCGTATGGACGACGAGCGATTTCTTTTTCCTGTTCCTGAAAAGTGAAATGCCTAAACGACGAGATAACTTCCAGCTTGGTCCAGTGTAACGACATTGAACATTCCTCAATAATAAAAATTTTTATGGAGTAAAATAATTGCGAAACAGTAGATTCGTGCAGTCTCTACTAGGGTTCACCTTTGCAGCCGTGGTTACTACCTTCCTCTGAATGGATAGGACTGTTGACGAGCTTCTCTTATTTCTGCTGCATATTTTACACAAAAATTATTGTATCAGATGTTTGAATAAAATGCAAACTATTTTATGCAATTTCTTCCCATTCCATTTGAATATTCGCACTGCGATTCCCATCTTGAGAAATTAAATGATACGTTTGTGTTCTCTCTTGACTTTCTTTTTGGATTTTTCTTCCCATAAAGTTGAACATGCAATGGTTGATTCTGGTAATACTTCCTTTTCATATTTAATCACCACTTGTTTCAACTGATGTTCCTTTTAAAAACTCCATTCCTAATTCACTAAAAGCAAAAATCAAAGTATCGAGCATTATTCACATGAAGATTCGCATCTATATCATTAATTGAATTTTTGTATTCCCCTGTTGGGGCATCTATATAATCTTTTTAGGAATTCGAGTTGCTTTTTCTCATTTCTTTTTCCAATTGATAATGGATATTCCAACACGACTTCTTCATCTATAGAAACAATTTTGCGAGCAATCATATCAAGCATGGCAAATGTCGTCAAACATTTAAATAACTCTTCTCTTTCTTTTTGAAAGAATGCGATATTCACGATAAGTAAAAATTTATTATAGCTAATCGCTTCTGTTTCAATGATGACTTCTTCATCTACCTTTGGCATGCGATGAATCTCTATTTCGTGTTGAATCACAATCCATGTATAGCCCTTTTTCATAAACTAAGTTTGGATTTTGTAATTGTTGTTGTTGCTTTCTAGAAGCTAACATCATCATTCCTAAAGCTTGACTTAATAGTAAATTTCCTTTCCAATCACATTCATATGGAAGAATGGTGCGCTCTACTTGGCAAATTACATCAACCGTCATAGCTTCCTCCTATAAATTCCAAATATCTTGACTATCTTTCATTTTAATACAGATACAATTTCTCCTTTATGGAAAAATAACAATCGTATCTGTGGGTAAATGCATCATCTCATAAAAACTTGATAATCCGGGAAAATTTCATAAGCTTTTGCTCCTGATAATGGTTGAGATTCAATTTCTTGATCAACAGGTGCTACATACCATGTTTCATCATCAAAACGATGCGCATAAAAAAATCTTCCACTTCAAAATGTATGATTTGCAATAATAACCGGACTATCAAAACGGAATGGAACTAACTTTCCTAATGTTTTTCGTACGTTTTCCTGCTTTTAAATGTTTTTGAATAATTTCTAAGAAATAACTACAATCTGTAATCCATTCCTCTAATTGTTTTTGTTCATAATTTGGAACGCAAACATGATACTCATTTTCAATGGAAAACTACTTTTAATATTTCCATAATGGATTGGAATTAATTGATTTAATTCTTCTAAATTTTCTTCAAAATAATCTTCTACAATCGTTAATAAATCTTCTGCTTCTTTTTGATAAGCCTCTTCAGCTTCTAATATAAATAATCGTTTTTGAATTGTTCTTGTAAATTTCATTTCATCACTCCTTGTTTTCTAGTATACAGTATTTAAAACATTTTTTTCTTGTATCTTCCCTCATACTAATAAATTTGTTATACTAGAGTCAATTAAGGGGCTTAATATGAACGACCAATTATTTTTATAAATTTTATCAAAAACACCATTAGAAAGAAAAACATTTTATCAAACTTATCTCATTTTATCAGATGATCAAACTTATTCAATGGATTTAACTTACCAGAGTCAGTAGCTAATCAAATGATTGAAAATCAAATTGGACTATATGACTTACCACTTGAATTGTGCCAGAAGTAACGGTAAATGATAAAACTTATACTGTCCCTATGGTAACAGAAGAACCTTCCGTGATAGCTGCAGCAAGTAATGGATGTAAAAATCATTCATCGTTCTGGGGGATTTACTACTACTCAAGAAAAGAGAGAAATGATTGGGGAAATTGCGATTTATGACTCTCCCTATTCTATAGAAGAAATTGAGGATAAACTTTCAAAAGAAAATGGAACACTTATTTTCATCGCTCATGAAGCTCACCCTTCGATTGTCAAACGTGGTGGTGGAATTCAAAAGATTTGGGTAGAAGAAAAACAACATCCGCATCATACATTTTTTATGTATTTTTATGTTGCTGTTGATACTAAAGAAGCTAATGGGGGCAAATATTTTTAAATACGATTTTTAGAAGCCTTAGTATCTCCTATCGAAACTTTTACAAATGGAACTTGTATTATGGCAATTTTATCAGAATTTAGCAACCCATTCTGTTGTCACGACTACATGCCGTATTCCATTTGAACAATTAGGAACAAAGACAATTTCAGGAGAAGAAATTGCCAAAAGAATTGAAATTGCAAGTGAACTATCCCAAGTAGATACTTATCGAGCTGCTACTCATAATAAAGGTATTATGAATGGAATTGATGCAGTCGTTAGTGCAACTGGAAATGATTGGCGAGCGATTGAAGCTGGAGCACATGCATATGCTACACTAAATGGTCAATATCAACCATTTAGCAAATGGTTCATCCATGATGAAAAAGAATTAGTAGGAACATTAAGTATTCCAATGCCAATTGGAACGGTCGGTGGATCTATCGCCATTCATCCAGCTGCTCAATTTACTCATGAATTATTGATGAATCCATCAGCTAAAGAATTAGCTTCTATTATTGCTTCTATTGGTTTAGCTACAAAAATTTTGCTGCATTAAAAGCATTAGTAACGGATGGCATTCAAAAAAGGACATATGAACTTACAAGTAAAATCTCTAGCTTTAACAGCTGGAGCAACAGAAGAAGAAATTCCACAAATTGTACAATTATTAAAAGAACACAAACATTTTAATTTAGAAACTGTGCAAAAATATTAGAAAGTATTAGATAAGTATAAAAGCCATGAGCTTTCGCTCTGCGAAGCCCATAGCTTTCGTTGTTACCATCAGAAAATCTATTTGTCTATCTTTCGTCTTCTGTATATTCCATCAATGTAAAGATGTCATATCCTTCGATTTTTTCACGGCCTTTTAAGTCTGTTAATTCTACTAAGAATGCTAAACCAACAACTTCTCCACCTAATTTTTCAACTAATTTCGCACAGGCATCCATTGTTCCACCTGTTGCTAATAAGTCATCACAAATTAATACTTTTTGTCCTGGTTTTAACAGCATCTTTATGTAAATGTAATTCTGCAGTACCATATTCTAAATCATATTCTACAGAAACTGTTTCACGAGGTAATTTTTCCTTTTTACGTGCAGGTGCAAAAACCAATTCCTAATTCATATGCAACAGGACATCCAACGATAAATCCACGAGCTTCAGGACCAACAATCATGTCAGCTCTCTCTGCTTTTCGCATAATCTACGATTTGTTGTGTCGCATATTGGTATGCTTTCCCATCTGCCATTAAAGGTGAAATATCTCTAAAAATAATTCCTTCTTTAGGATAGTTTGGTACACTTGCAATGTAATTTTTTAAATTCATTTTTCTTCCTCCATATTTGTCAGCCAATTTGTTAAATCGGAAAATTGACTATAGATAAATACTCTTTCGAGCCAAAGTTCTTCTTGCAATTGTTTCATTAATGAGACTGCATTAAATCCATTGATGTTGATTCTGGATTTAATCTTAAACAGCCGTTTTCTATTATAACAAATTTTAATTCAAAAACACTTTTAAAATTACTTTTAAATTGATCTAATGGAATTTTTAAATAATTTGCTAATTCTCCTGTTTTTCATTATAGGGCACATTCGAATGTGTTTTTAAATATTGATAAACAGCCACAAATCTTTCCCTTGTCAGGATTCCCATTGTCATAATAGATTTTTGCGTATACGCAATGATATACATTTTTGAGTATAGGCGTGTTTACGAAATTCTTGAATAACTTCTTTAGACTTCGGACAATCAAATAATACAATCGAGATCAAAATCATCTTGTTTTTCTTCTTTTTATCCATTCTTCCATTGAAAATACTTTAGAAGTTATATCAATTCTTTCACTCACTAAAGGTTTAAGTGCTTCTCTTTCAACTAAATAAGCTGCCTTCTTCACGGATAAATGATCCGGACGAATTTTATTCGTACGCCAATCAAAAATTAACGCATCTTTTACAGCAATATCTTTTAACATTAATTGAGGCAAACGATTTTGTTGCCATTCATTGATTTCTAAAGTTCCAATGACTTCAACTTCTGCTTGAAGATTTAAGCTGTCTGCCCATTCTCCTTTATTAAAGATTAAAGCTTGTAACTGCTGCTGTTCAGAATTCAACGTTAATTTTAAATGCTGCTGTTGAGCTCCAATCTTTTGCTTTTTGCCCTACTGTTACGGAACTAATTTTAAAAATTGGTTCAGCATTATTTTGTTCCATAAGGTTTTTAATGCTTGAAGAGAATCTATAAAATCAACATTTACTTGAGATATTGATAGTGCTTCTTCAATACTAATCACTTTTTCATCTTCCAATAATTCAGGATGTTGTTTCGCATAAGTTTCAATAGCTTCCATAAACGCTGGTAACTTCACAGTTTCAACACTTAATCCAGCAGCCATATGATGGCCTCCAAATTTAGCTAAAGACTCTTGGCATTCCGTTAGTGCATCATAGAGATTAAACTGTGCACAAGATCTTGCAGAACCTTTTGCCATTAATCCATCTGATTGAATTCCTAAAAACAATTGTCGGTTTTTGTAATTGTTCGACGATTCGACTCCCAACAATTCCTAATACACCTTCATGCCAATTCGTTTTGAGCTAATACTAACACTTTTATGATCTATTTGAGATTTAGCTAATTCTAAAGCTTCTGCTGTAATATCATCTACAATTTGCTTTCTTTTGGCATTTTTCTTGTTGCATTAAAAGTCACAACTTCTTGAGCCACTTCATCATCAAAAGTTGTAAATAAATCCACACCCGGTGTCGCATCTCCAAGTCTTCCAAGCGCATTTTAAACATGGTCCTACTTGAAATCCTATCGTTTTTTTCATCTATTGAACCAGGAGTTAATTGTAATTCTTGAAACAAATAACTTAATCCAATTCTCTCTGTTTTGATTTAATTGTTGTAAGCCTCAATTTTACTAAACTACGATTTTCATCTGTTAAGCTAACTAAGTCTGCGATTGTTCCAATACAAGCAATTTCAGCTAATTCAACAGGAAGTTCTCCTAATAATGCATGCGCTAATTTAAAAGCAACCCCTGCTCCCTGATAAATCTCCAAATGGATACTCACCATCTGGATGGCGAGGATGTATCACTGCATAAGCTTTTAGGGAGAACAGGAGGAATCTCATGGTGATCCGTTACTATGACATCACATTGTTGACTCATTGCCCATTCAACACTTTCATGAGCTGCAATTCCACAGTCAACCGTAATAATTAGAAAACACCTTTTCAAGATACTCTTCAAACACACGAATATTCGGACCATATCCATCTATAAAAACGATTTGGTAGGTAATATTCTACTTGTAGCTCCCATCATTTCTAATGTTTCGTATAATACTGCTGTACTAGTAATACCATCAGCATCATAGTCCCCAAATATCAAGATACTTTCATCCGTTTCAATCGCTTGTTGAATACGTTGAATTGCTTTTTCCATATCATACATTAAATATGGATCATGCCATAATGTCGGTGAAGATGATAGAAATTCTTGAATTTGTTCCTCAGTTTGATATCCTCTTCTCCTACAAATTTGAATCAATAAAGGAGACAGACCTAATGCTTTCGCAATTTCTTTAGAGCTTTCCTCTATCTCATTATTGACTAAATCCCATTTAGCATTTGCAAAAAGACATCCTATCACCTCCAGAACTTATTTTTTTATTAAATAATTTTTAAAATACTCATGTCTCCAATTTTTGGGAAACAAAAGTTTAATTTCGCTGCAACATTCATACTATACGGTACATTCACTTCTCTTTTTTAAGCTTCATTCCTCGAACAATTTTTCTTGCAACTTCCTCACTTGATTAAAAACATACCTAGAAACACTTGCTAAATATTTTTCCAGTTGGTTCTGCTTTTTCAAAAATTGAGTCGCAATTGGTCCAGGATTCACCGTCATTACATGAATACCTTGTTCTTTTAATTCTAATCGTAAAGCATTCGAATAGCCTAATACCCCAAATTTTGATGCAGAATAAACTGAAGTTTTTTGAGTTGCTGTTTTTTCCAGCTTGAGGCGAGTTTGTACAAAACATTCCAGATTTTTTTCTGAATGAATTTCTGAAGATATTGTTGAGTGATTTGAATTAACGTATATAAATTCAATTGTAACATCTCTTCGATTTCTTCTTTTGATAAATCAACGGCTTGTTTTTAAATAGCCTCTACCAGCATTATTAATAACAATATCCACCTCAATGGATTGAATTTTTTTCTAATAGTAATTCTACTTCATCTGCATTCGATAAATCACATGCATAATAATAGACTGGCTGATTCGTCCATTGTTGGCAAGTATTGGCTACTTGTTTTTAAGACTTCTTCACGTCTTGCCACTAATATTAAACCAGCTTGTTGTTTGGCACATTCATAAGCTAATTGTTCCCCTAAACCACCACTAGCTCCTGTAAGTAATACCATTTTCCATTTATTGAAAATTGCTCACGTTTTACCATCTTAATTTCTTCCAATCGTAAAATGTATCAAAAATCTTTGACTACTTTAGTTTGTGGGAATACTTGACGAGCTTCCTGTTCTAACTGACTCACTTGATGTCCTAAATAACGTGCACTAATATGAGTTAAGTATAATTGTTGAACATTCGCTTCTAAAGCAACCGTTGCTGCTTGTTTACTGGTTGAATGAAAATGTTGACGAGCTGTTTTTTTCTTTATCTGCTTCATAAGTTGCTTCATGAACGAGAACATTTGCATTTTGTGCTAAAAGCAATACTTTTTGGAGTAAATCTTGTATCTCCACAAATGACAACAACACGTCCCTTAATGTCCTCACTGACATAGTCTTTTTCCATCAATGACACGACCATCTTCTAAAGTAACAACTTCCCCACGTTTTAAACGACCAAAAACTGCGCTCAAATGGTACTCAAGCGCTTTTTAATTCATCTGCTTTTAATTCACCAATTTGGTCAGCTTCGTCATTCGAAATCCATAAGAAGGAATTCCATGTTCTAACTTCATTGCTTTCTACTTTAAATTGTTTATCCTCAAATAAAACTCCATCTTCTTCAAATTCAACAACTTTCAATGGATAACCTAACTTCGAATAAGAAACAGCAATACTCGCATCAATAAACCGTTTAATTCCTTTGGGTCCATAAACAGTTAACTCATCTTCTCCACCTTGGAATGATCGACTCGTTAATAAGCCTGGCAACCCAAAAATATGGTCTCCATGAAGATGGGTAATAAATATATATTTTTTTCCTGGTCGAATGGTTGTGTTTAAAAATTTGTTGTTGCGTTGCTTCTCCACAATCAAATAACCAGATTTCATTTCTTTCATCTAATAGTTTTCAAAGCGATTGACGAAACATTTCTCATTTTAGCTGGAACTCCAGCACCTAGTACCTAAAAATTGTAATTCCATAATTGCTCCTAACTACCTCGTAATGTTTGATAAATCATTTTAGCAATCCACAAACCTTGTTGATGTGCTCCAGTTGTATTCACGATAGACGCTTTTTTCATAGAACCAATCTGGATGCGCACTTGATTCAGATTTCCAATCAATATAATGAACACTTGAATATTTTTGTGCCAAACTTTCAGAAATATGATTAATTTCTTGTTGCCATGTTCGATTGATGAGTATTCGAAAACTAAAAAGATTTGTTTATCCATACCGATATTTTTAAAAACAGCATCTAATTGTCCTCTTGTATATGCTCCATTACTTTCCAAACCATTAACACGATAATATCTCCCAATTGTTTTTGTTGTTTCAATTGGGCAATCATTCCTCCTAACTCATAGACTTGAAGATCTCTATCCGCACTAATCACTGCATTAGGATATAATGTTGGAATTTCTTGTGCCATCGCTAATAGCATTGTATCTCCAATAAATGTAATGGAAGAATTTGAACTGAATACTGTTTCTTCCCTACTAAGTCCTTGAATATTATTAATCGTTTTGACTACTTTCTTATCTATATTTCGAGTATTTTTCGATAAAGATTCACTCAGCTAATAATACTTCTTGTAAAGCAGATTCTTGGGCTGATAATCTTGGACTAGCTTGAATAAATCCAATGAATAAAATCAATACAACAGCAGCGCTAACCATCATTTTTACAGTTCTACGAGTTGACTCGTGTCCATTGTGTAGCTATGTGATTCATCACTTTAGAGAATTTCCCTTTTCAAATAATTGATACCAAAGTTCTCCTAAAATTACTAATAACACAATTTCTACTAATCTATGTAAAACAGGTGTAGAACTTGTATCACCAATTTTTGCTTGATATAAAAGCCGATAATGAGTAAATACCATAAATAATAAGAAAGACTTCTTCTACCAATGACTGTTAAAGGTTTTAAACGGAAAATAATTGATGTAACAGATTTAGGATGTAATGAAATCATGATTAAAGCTGCTACAATCACATCGAAAAATAAACATTCCGCCTCTAAAAAGCAAGATGACTATGCTCTTTCATCGTAAATAATAAAAAGGATGAATAATCCAATTGGTACAAATCGAATCACCGACTCATAACGATATTTTTGCTTGTATTCTCCATAAAATTTTTGAATAGGGAATAATAACGCTACAACTGCTCCCGTTAAAACAGAAAAAGCACGTGTATCCGTTCCAAAGAAAATTCTTAAGAAATGAGCATTTGAAACATCTTTCGTCATCATTAATAAAGAGCAGCTACTAAAAGAACAATGACGACTTTTTGTAACACTCTGATGTTTTTAATCATCACACTTAAGAATACAAATAAAAATTAACAATACATCAAATAATATTGAACCGCTAATGACATATACCATAAATGAGAAAATGGCGATTGTGTTAATACCGTCATCGCACGATCATTTTCTTGAAAAATTTGCCAGCAGTTATTCATAAAGAAGTAAAATTAGAAACCATTGTACTCTTAAATTAACTCAGAGTTCCTTTTGAAATAGTAATAAATAAAAATCACTGTCACCATCATCGCAAAAAGTTGGAATAATAATTCGTTTCAATCTTTTTGTTAAAAATGATTTTAAAGGTACTTTCCCATTTTTCATTAAAGAATCCATTAAACTAGCTGTCATAAAATAGCCAGACAATAGTAAAGATATTTTAAAACCTAGAAATCCACCTGGAATACGGTAAGCCATCATTTGATGGCGCTGACACTCATAATCGCAATGGCTCTAATCCATCAAAAGCTGCGATATACTCTCGTTTTTCAATTTCCAGTTCTATCAATCATGACATCACCCAATCAACGAACTCAAAGACAAATTTACGAATTCGAACCATGTCCCCATTTTCAGCACCTTGACTACGTAGGCAGCATCGACACCATTCCACGTAATTGACGTGAAAAACGCATCACAGATTCATCATGTTCCATATTCGTCATTAAGAATAATTTTTCTCAATTTTCTCCATATAATACCCATGTACCATCAGGATCTCTTGTAATATCAAATGGACGTTCTTCTTCTTCCAACCCATAAACCATATGAGTTTGAGCTTCTTGTACTTCATCTAATGGAAGAATCTGTTTCTTCTAATATTTCTGCTGTTCTTGCTAGTAGTGCTTGTAAGTCATCTTTACGATAAGCGAAATCGGGAAAAATTTCAGGTATTTTCTTGACCATCTGGTAAGTTTTTCTTGTAAATCTTTTTAAATTGTTTTAATAATTCTTCAGACTGTGGCTGATCCATTTTTATTTGCAACAATAATCATTGGACGTTCTAGTAATCTTAAATGATAAGAACCCAATTCTTGCATAATCACTTGATAATCTTCATGAAAGTTTCTTCCTTCCATTGAAGCCATATCAATGACATGTACAATACTTTTTGTACGTTCAATATGTTTTAGGAAATGGATTCCAAACCAACGCTCATATGAGCTCCTTCGATTAATCCAGGAAGGTCAGCTACAACAAATTGTTCACCATTTGGAGCTTGTGTCATCCCTAATTGTGGATTTAACGTTGTAAAATGATAATCCGCAATTTTTGGTTTTGCGCTGAAATTACCGATAATAAAGTTGATTTCCCTACAGATGGGAATCCAACTAAACCGACATCTGCTAATACTTTTAATTCTAATTCAATTTCAAATTCTTTCTCCTGGTTCTCCATTTTCAGCAATATCTGGAGCAGGATTTTTATGAGTAGCAAAGCGAATATTGCCACGGCCTCCACGACCACCCTTGCTACTACTACTCTTGATCTCACTTCGACTAAGTCTGCAATCAATTCTTTGTTTGAGCATTTCGAACAATCGTTCCAGCAGGGACTTTAACAATTAAGTCATCTGCTCCACGACCATACATACTTTTACTCATCCCATTTTCACCAGGTTTTGCCTTTTTAAAATGACGTTTTGTGACGGAAATCTAATAACGTTCTAAGTCCTGAATCGACTTTAAAAATGACACTACCGCCTCGTCCGCTCATCTCCACCAGTAGGACCTCCATCTGGGACGCTATTTTCTCTTCAATGCTACCATACCGTTACCACCGTCTCCGGCTTTCACCGCATATCGTCGCACGATCATAAAAACTGCCATTAGGATTTACTCCTTTCTTATTTTTAGTGACTATTTAACAATTAACTCTGTGAAATCAGAAAACTCTAAAATCATTAGTGCTAGTCACGTAAGAAACGTAAAACGATGTTGTACGAATTTCTTCATTATCGACCATGACCATATTTCATTAAAGAATTTATGAATTTTTGGAGTAATCGTTGCAAATGCTGCAAATTTTTCTTGAGCTGAATAGTCTCGAAGTCTTTTCTTGAAGTAGCAATTGATTCTACTAATTGACGTTCACTTTTCTGTCTCAACTTTATCTAATGAGTATTCTGAAGAATGACGAGCTTCTGCAAATCCTTTTGCACTAATATTAATCACTCGATTTAATGCTTCAGTAATATCTTTGATGCCGCATTAGATACTTCTTTTTAACACAGCTACAGCTTTCATTTGTTCTGGTACACTCTTAGAGTTAGAATTCAATACCGCTTCAATAATATCATGACGCTTTTTGTTATTGTAGTCATTCTTTGAGCAAGTCTTTCACGAATAAATCCCTAAAACAAACGCTTGTACATCTTCTTTTTATCTTCTATAAACTCTGCATAATCTAAGCCTAATAATAATTTTGCAAATTCTTCAATTTCTAAATGCCAATCAAAAGCTTCGACAATTTGCTAACTAATCCCATTACTTCTGACGACGTAATGCATAAGGGTCGTTTGAACCTGTTGGTAACATACCAGCAGCTGTAAAGCTAGGAATGTATCTAATTTATCTGCAATCGCTAATAATGCTCCTGGTACTGATGAAGGTAATTCACCATCAGCACTAATTGGCATAGTAATGTTCACGAATTGCTCTAGCTACTTCTGAGTTTCTCCATAATTTTTCGCGTAAATTTCACCCATAATTCCTTGTAATTCAGGGAATTCACCAACCATATTTGTTACTAGGTCAAATTTGTAAATAGCAGCTGCACGTTGTGCAGTTTGAATATCTTGGCATCCACATTTAATTCATTTGCAATACGTCCAACTAATAATTGAACACGATTCATTTTCAGTCATTGAGCCAATTTTGAGCATGGAAGTTTAATGTTTTCTAATTTCTTCAAGAAAGCTGTCATTGAACTTTTTATCTTCTTCATAGAAGAATGAAAACATCTTCTAGACGAGCTGTTAATACTTTTTGATTTCCTTTTGCGCATTTCTCAATCATGTAGTCATTTTCGTTACGAGCAGAAATGAAGTAAGGTTGTAATCACCTTTGTAGCATTATACACACAACAAATAACGTTGATGTTCTTTCATAGAAGTTACTAATACTGGTTCTGGAACGACTAAATATTTTTCATCAAATGTTCCAGCAAAAGCTGTTGGATATTCTAAAATAGAGCTTACTTTCTTCTAATAATTCTTCATCAATTGGAACTGTCCAAGCATTTTAGCTGCTAATGTTTCAATTTGTTTACGAACCAACGCTTTTTCTTTCATCTTGATTTACAATTACAAATTGTTCAGCTAAAGCTTTTTTCATATTGTTCTGGATTTTGCAATCCAGTATCTTTTTCCTAAGAAACGATGTCCTCTTGAAACACGTCCAGCTTTTCACATCTAATACTTGAATTTCTTCAATGACTTCTTCTCCATATAAAGCAACAATCCAGTGAATTGGACGTAAATATTCAAAAAGTATGAGCAGCCTAACGCATTGTAACTGGGAATTTCATATCAGTAATAACTGAAGATAATTTCTTAACAACTTCTTTTGTTGATTTACCTTTTTAATAATTGTTTAACATGGATATATTCCACATCTTTAATCGTTTCTACGTAAATATCATCTGTTGTTAACCCTTTTTCCACGAACGAATCCTTCACAGCTTTTGTCCATGCACCATCTTTTTGAGCAATTGCTAGAAGGCCCTTTAGACTTTCAACACGGTCTTCTTGCTCTTCTTCTAATCCATTTACACGAACTGCTAATCTTCTTGGTGTTGCAAAAAGCTTCACAGATTCAAATGATAAGTTTTCTTGTTTGAAAAATTCTTCCACACGAGTTGCTAATTGTTCTGAACCTCATACGAACATATTGCGCTGGTAATTCTTCTAAACCAATTTCTAATAATAATGATTTTGTCATAGTGTCCTCCTAATGTTACTAGCCTATCCTCATTAGTCTTTCAATAATGGAATCCTAAAGATCTCTCTTTCAGCTACGAATGTTTTAGCACGGTACGTGCCATTTTTACGAATACGACCTAAAAATCCTGCAATGGTCTGTCTGCAGAAATCAATGCCACGTCATCCATTAAGTTAAAGGCATGAGGCATTTTAATACACAGTCATAAGCTGGGTGAACAAGACCTTTTTCCATTAAGTTGTTGCTTCTTTTTCATATGGTCAAATGTACATCAATAATTCAGGATTACTTTCTTCAAATGCATATTTAGAATGTTCAAATTCTGGTTGTTTGAAAAATATCTCCATGTTATCACAGTCCCACACTAAATCATAAACACTTTCTACTTCTTGAATACTAAGAAGCCAAACGTTCTAAACCATAAGTACTTCACTTGTTACTGGGTGACATTCCACATCCCCCTACTTGTTGGAAAATAAGTAAAATTGAGTAACTTCCATTCCATCTAACCAAACTTCCATCCAAGACCAGCACAGCTAATGATGGATTTTTCCCAGTTATCTTCAACAAAACGAATATCATGTTCTAATGGGTCAATTCCTAATGCAACTAAACTTCCTAAATATAATTCTTGAATATTTTCAGGAGATGGTTTTCATCACAACTTGGAATTGATGATGTTGGAATAAACGGTTTGGATTTTCACCATACGACCATCAGCTGGACGACGAGATGGTTCTACATAGGCAGCATTCCATGGTTCTGGTCCAATCGCACGTAAAAAGTATATGGACTCATTGTTCCAGCACCTTTTTCAGCTATCATAAGCTTGTAATAATAGACAGCCTTGATTTGACCAATAATTTTGTAATGTTAAAATAATTTCTTGTACAGTTAATGACATAGTATCTCCTACTTTCTATAATTTTATGACAGGATAACATCCCTCTAGAATCTCTTATTGTAAAACGAAGTCTTTCCTCCTTTTTCGAGAAAAATCCCTATGTACACCAAAAAAGCATACATAGGACGATTCATCGTGTTCCACCCTAATTTCTTAGAATAATCTAAGCTTCATTGTTGATTGACCCAATGCGCCACAATTCATTCACTATCAAACGGCTTCCACCAATCCCGTTCTCTCTATCCATATATGTAGAATGATTGTCTCATTTTCAACATCATATTTACTGCATTAATATTACTGATTTTCCTTCAAAAGTCAAGTTAGCATCAATCCTTTGTTGGCTTTTACCATTTTATCATGATATAATTTTCCCATTCTGAAAGGAGGAGATTTTTATGTGTTGTGCTTGAGCAACGTATTTCTGAACCTCGATCAAAAATACCATGATGAAGAATGGGGAGTCTTGCTGTTTGATGATCAAAAAACTATTTGAGATTTTTAACATTAGAAGTGATGCAAAGCGGGACTCAGTTGGTCGACCATTTGAAAACGAGAAGGTTTCAGAAGCCTTTAAACAATTTGATATTCATCAAGTTAGTCAATTGACAAAAGACGATGTAGACAACTTTACTCCAAAATCCTCAAATCATTCGTCATCGTCAAAAAGATTGAAGCCACTATTCAAAAATTCAAAAAGTTATTTTGCAACTACAAACTCAATACGGAAAGTTTTCATGAATTTTATGGAGCAAGTTTGACCACACTCATCATCAATCACTGGAAAAACAATGGAAGAAGTTCCTCTTCGACTTCACTTACAGAACAATTATGTAAAGAATTTAAAAATAGGATTCAAGTTTATGGGACCTACTACCCTCTATTCATTTTTACAAGCATCGGGGAATCATCAATGACCACCTAGATTCTTGTCCATATAATAGGTTTTATAAAAAGCGGTAGTTTTTCTAACCCCTACCGCCTTTATAAGTCATAAGGAATTGAATCAATAAAATTTACCATTTCATATTTTATTTGTCCGAATCTAATTCTTTTATTGAATCTTCTATTTCTTTTTAGTCGGTAAACTACTTTTTATATTCTTGCTCAAGTAGTTTACTGCTTTCATACTTATTGATTCCTATTGGTTGTGAGATATTTTCGAGTGAATATTCAGCAACCACATTATCTTTTATCTCTACAAATCAATATTCCAATGGTCTGATTATCACTTATTTGATCTCATATTTTTATTAACAGCCGTCACATAAAAATTGTTGTCCTGCAAATTCTGGCTTGAATTTTTCTATTTTCAACTCAACTACTACATAACAATGTAATTTTACATGATAGAAAAGTAAATCTATGTAGAAATCACTTTCTCCAACTTTTTATATGAACCTGTTTTCCCATATGAAGAAAATCCTGTACCCAATTCCAAAAGAAAATAGTTATTTTGATTAACTAATGCCTCTTCTAACTCTCTTTCATCATATTTGTCTCTCTATTGTTAGAAAATCAAAGTTATATCGGATCTTTTAATTGTTTGTAGCAAGTTCTGATTGTATCTCCGAATCTATTATCAAAATTGGTACAGCATCTTCCTATTCTTTTTATATAAATCACCCTCAATTTGATGTTCTAGAACTATTCTGCTCCAAACTGTTTTCAATGGTTTTGTCTATATAAAACAAAGCCTCATTAACATCTTTACACTTATACATAATCCTTTGACTGTGTCCTCAAAGGAATACTTTTTATCTCAATATCCGATAATTGGGTTAGAGATTGTAACCCAATTAGGTACTTTTTATAAAAGGTATACCAATATTCAATATGCTTTAAATTTTTCAGTCGAGAAACCTTTCACATCCGGAATTCATTTCTTAAATCACTGCTCAATAGTTTTAAAAACTATCTCCCAAGAATACTCTTTTTTGTTTTTCTACTATTTCCTTGCCTAAATTCCAATACAAGTCCAGTAACTCGTAATTAACTTTTACAGCTGCTTTTTAATTGACTACTTAACTTTTTCCTTTAAATCTGAAAGAAACTTCTTATATTCATTGTCTCCTATAATCGCTACATCTTTTTACCCATTTATACCACTCCCCTTCTAGAATCTATTCCTGTAACTTAACATCTATATTCTCATAGTACCATTTATATCAACCGACTTAAAGTCCCTCAACACAAATAAAGACCTCTATGCAATGCATAAAAGTCTTTATTTTTACTACATCCATTTAGAATAATCATCATCTTCCATGAGCTTCTACTGTTTCCAAGTAAATAACCATTCCCCACTTGAGAGAAGAAGTCATGATTACTTGTACCTGTTGAAATACCATTCATCACAATTGGATCCACATCTTCAGCTGTATCAGGGAATAATGGATCAAACCCTAAATTTTTGTAGAAGCCTTATTCGCATTATAACGAATGAATACTTTTACTTTTCAGTCCAACCAACTTGATCATAAATTGATTGTGTATACTTCACTTCATTTTGATACAATTCTAAACATAATTGATAAACCCACATTTTTAAGAGTTTCTTGTTCTTCTAAAGGTAATTCATTGTATCCTTGTTGGAATTTATAGCCTGTATGGTTCCGTGAACAGATTCATCACGAATAATTAATTTAATAATTTTCCTACATTGGCTAATTTATTATTTCCTCAAATAATACAATGGTGTAAAGAAGCCACTATAGAATAAAAATGTTTCTAACATCGTTGAAGCTACTTTCATTTTTAGTGCATCTCTACTTTGATAAATTTCATTAATTTTTGAGCTTTATATTGTAAAAACTCATTATTATTTGTCCACTCAAAAATTTCTTCGATTTCAACTTTTTTGTATGTAACGTACTGAAAAATGTGTTGAATAACTTTTGGCATGAACAGATTCCATAAATTGAATATTATTCCATACTGCTTCCTTCATGTTGTGTACGAACATAGTCTTTCATCAGACTTGCACCTTCTTCAGATTGCAATGTATCTAATAAAGTCAATCCTCCAAATACTTTCCCTACAACATCTTTTTCAGCTGGGGATAATGTTCTCCAGTCATCTAAGTCATTTGAAACAGGAATACGAGTATCTCAACCAAAATTGCTCGGTTAACTTTTCCCATGTCATTTTGTCAATCATATCTTCTACTTGGTTTCCAGTCGATTGCTTTATAATAAGCTACTGGTGCAGAAGCCTTTTGTGACAAAAATCTCATTAAAAATATCGTTTCTCACTCATGATAAGTCTCCTTTTTGAATTAAATACTGCAACTTTTCGCATACCATTACTTCCAATTTCATCATTATTTTCTGTAAATGTACGAACATAATAAATCGATTTGATTCCTTTATTCCAAGCATAGTTTCTCAAGATATTTAAATCTCTTGTTGTCATTTTTGCTTGTACGTCCATTTTTCCATTCATATAAGCCTTCTGGTAATTCAGAGACGCATGAATAATGTTAAACTCATTCCTTGGTCAATATGTTTTTGTGCAGCAGCATATACATCAATCACTTTACGCATATCAATATCATAAGCTGATTTATAATATGGTAATGTTTCATTTGATAAGAATGGTGCTGGATAATAAGTTTTTACCAGTCTTCTTCTCTTGACGTTCTTCAATTAAACGAGTAATTGGATGTAAACTCGCACTTGTTTCATTTACATAGCTGATTGAGCCTGTTGGAGCAATCGCTAAACGATTTTGATGATATAGTCTGTCTGCCATTACATCTGCTTTTAATTGTTTCCAATCTTCCGCAGTTGGAATTGGTAAGTTCGCAAAAATCTCTTTTACTTTTTCAGATTTAATTTTAACATCTGACTCCGTATAAGCATCAAAAATAAGTTCCTGATGCATAAGCAGATTTTTCAAATCCATCGAAAGTTACGCCACGTTCTTTCGCAATTTTATGACTTGCTTTTTAATGTATAGAAATTCAATAGACGGAAGTATAAATCTGTTACTCAATTGATTCAGGTGAACCATATTCCATTTGATTTAACGCAAAGAATGTATGTAATCCCATTGCTCCTAAACCAATTGTATGAGCTTTTTGATTTCCATTTTTACAGTTGGAACTGCATCAATGCTTGAGTGATCTGTGACAAATGTTAATGCACGAACCGCTACTTCAATCGACACGTTCAAAATCAGGTGATTGCATTAAATTCACAATATTTGTAGAACCTAAATTACAACTAATATCCGTTCCAAGCACTTCGTATTCTTGCGCATTATTAATCACTGAAGGACTTTGTACTTGTAAGATTTCTGAACACAAGTTACTCATAATGATTTTTCCATCAATTGGATTTTGCATTATTGACCGTATCAATATTTACAATATAAGGATAACCAGATTCTTGTTGTAATTTTACTAATTTCTTGTTCTAAATCACGTGCACGTAATTTTGATTTTGCGAATTTCTGGATTATTCACCATATTTTCATACTCTTTTGTAATATCTACATAAGAGAAAGGAACCCCATAAATACGTTCCACATCATATGGACTAAATAAATACATCATATCGTCATTTTTATTAATTCATAAAACTTATCTGGAACTACTAATCCTAATGATAATGTTTTAACACGAATTTTCATCTGCGTTTTCTTTTTAGTCGATAAGAAAGATACGATATCTGGGTGGAACACATTTAAATAAACAGCTCCCGCACCATTACGTTGTCCTAATTGATTTGAATAACTGAAACTATCTTCTAATAATTTCATAATTGGAACAACCCCGCTAGAAGCATTTTCAATTTTCTTAATTGGGTCTCCAGCTGCACGAACGTTTGATAAGCTTACACCAACTCCCCACCAATTCTAGAAAGTTGTAATGCAGAGTTAATCGTACGACCAATACTATTCATGTCATCTGTTGTTTGAATCAAGAAACAAGATACTAATTCGCCACGACGTTTTCTTCCGGCATTTAAAAATGTTGGTGTCGCTGGTTGATAACGTTGATGAATCATTTCTTCAGCTAAATCTCTAGCTAATTGTTCATCCCCATCTGCTAAAAATAAAGCATTAAAGACGATACGATCTTCAAAACGTTCTAAATAACGTTCTCCATCATTTGTTTTAAAGCATATTGCTTATAAAAACTTAAATACTGACATAAATGAACGAAAACGGAATTTTTTCTTATAAATTTCTTGCATTAAGCTTTTTTAACAAATTCACGGTCATATTTATTTAAAAACTCTTCTTCTAAATAATCGTGCTCAATTAAATAATCTAACTTTTCATCTAGTGTATAGAAAAATACCGTGTTTGGATTGACATGTTCTAAGAAGAATGCACGTACTGCTTCTTTATCCTTATGTAAAGGAATTTTCCCATCAACCGGACGGTTCAATTCATTATTTAATGAAAAATATGTTACTTCTTGAGATTTACTAATTAATTTTGGACTATCCAAGTTCGCTCACCTTTTCCTTTATTATAGTTACGTCTTTTGAGTTCCATGAAACTCAAAACAATGCAATAGTGGAACTTCATAAGTAGAAGAAATCAATTTTGCCGTCGAACAAAAGAAGTATTAAAATTTCGATTTCCAGATCCAGCTACTCCTTTTAATAAAAGCTTGGTTATCATCTGTTTCAATAAAATCTTGAAAAATATTCAAATACTTCCATATCATAAGTAGGACTAACAATTATATATATGGTTCATCCATTGTTTGGAATACATTTTGTGGTGTAATTTCTACAGTTGGTAACTCCAATTTTTGAACAAATCTTCTCGTCTGCCCCGTCAATGATAACTACTTTCATACTTACTCCTCTATTTCATACCCCCTCATTATATCTACTTTTCCAGTCTTATATCAACTAAAAACATTCTATATTTAGTATTTCACAAAAAGCAAACACAAAATATAGTAACAAAAATTGTCTTTTTATCAATATATTGACAAAGAGATTTTTCTCAGATTTACACTAATAAATATCAAAGAAAGGAGACAAAAATGACACTTTCTCATACTATTAGCGCTTCAGAAAGACAAGTACTTCGCGTAATATGGGCAAACCCAAAAATGCACAGGTACTTTTATTATTGAAGCATTAGCTACAAATTTTAATTGGCAAGCTGCACACGATTAAAACTCTTATCAATCGTCTTTTAAAAAGAATTTATCATCACAACTTCCAAAAGACCCTATCAATACGTCGCAACTTTAACAGAAGAAGAACTATTAGATTTAGAATGTGATGAATTATTAAGTCATGTTTGTCAAAAACAAGGTGTATTATTATCATTACTCATTCAAAAAGCTAAATTATCCAAATACGATATTCATCAATTACAAAAATTATTACAAGAGAAAGAAATCGATGCACCTGAAAAATCTTGCTTGTACTTGTATACCAGGTCAATGTCATTGTTGCCATCACTAAAAAGTCAGACTTATGTCTGATTTTCATATTTCTTAAATTCATTAATACCAAACGCTAACGTCTACTTTTCCACTAATACCTTTTAAATATTCGCTTGAAGTATATTGCCAACCTTTAGAGCCCTGAATAATGTGGGTTATTCCAATCTAATGCATCTGTATAGCAGCTACCCAGTCCACATATTTTTAAAAATATCTGGATGATTTAAACGTGTTTGTAATAAATGTTCTATAACTATAAATTCTTACATTCAGTATAACCAGCTTTATGCATGGTTTCCATATATTTATTTACAATTTTCACCCATGTTTTTGTATCTTTAGGTGCAGCTTTTTGTTTTATTCACATATTCCCAATTTTCAACATCATAATAAATTGGGTAACTTGGTTGAATATGATATTTTTCCATTAATTTAATGGTATGTTTCACTTCTAATTCTGCATCAGATTCATTTTTCAGCATAAGTATATAAATAGACTCCATAAGGAACTCCTAAGCGGTTTAATTCTTTAATATTATATGCTAATTGTTTATCTTCGTCATATGCATAATACCCTAAACGAACAATTACTCCATCAATTCCATTATCTCTAATAACTTGACTCCAATTTTTGGATTTTTCCATTATGTTCACTGACATCGATAACTTTCTTCGCATCACTTCCGCCCACTTGTTCTTGACGACGATTTAAGAAATAACGTTGACCATTCTTTTTGAACCCAACCCCATTCTAATCGTTCTTGTTTTTGAATTTCACCCGTATCTGAGAAGGTATATTTCTGTATCTCCAACCGTTACAACTCCTGTTGCCATTACGCCAGATTCACCTAAATAATAATTACCTGCCCATTCTTTTTCAGCTCTAGCACCGTTCGCCTTGAAATAATACCATTTTCCATCAATTTGAGCCCATTGACTGCATGTGCATATTTCCCATCAGCATTTAAATAGAACATCGCATTATATTGTGGATCAAATAACCATTCTTTTTGCCATCATAGCCCTCTCACCGTTCACAAAAATAATCACTGACCCATTGACGAGTTGCTAAGTAACCACCTGATAGTAAGTAATACCATTTATTTCCATCTTGAATCCATTCTTTATCAGCATATTTTTCCATCTGCTTTCAAATAGAAATAAGAACTATATTTATTATCGTAAATCCATTCTTGCCATGGCACCACTTTGGATTTAAATAGTAATTCCCTTTCCATTCACTCTTAGCCATATAGCCCCATTCTTTGAAATAGTACCATTTGCCACCAATTTCTAACCATTGATTTTCAGCATAATTTCCATCTGCTTTCAAATAAAAATAAGACTTGTAATTTTCATCATAAATAAAGAGCCAACTACTTTTTTTGCCGTCTTTATCTACATACGAACGATCAATCCATGAAAAACGTAACTTTTTGATCCATCTTCTTTTTATAAAAATATTGTTGTCCATTAATTGTTTGCCACCCCTTTACCTTGTGGAGCTTTTTCTTCTTGAGCGCCTACCGTTGGTAAAAAGTGAATAATACTAACGCAGATAATGATAATGCGATATTTCTTAATTTCATTTACTGTAAATCCCTTTTTCTTAAACTCCTCACTTTGCCATTGTATAATTAAACTCATAAAAACTCAAACAAAAATCCTAAATTGCACACTCTAGCAATATAAAAATTTTTGCAACATAAAAGAGGAATTTCTACTGAACAGAAAAATTGGTTCTATAATTTATAGGGTTGATGGAGAAAATCCACCAACCCTATTTTAGTGATACAAAAAGGGCTTCATCCCTTATATTAAAAGCGTCCAAACTATTTAAGAGGAGATGAAAACCCTATGACTACTATACAAGAAGTCGTGCTACAAATCAAAGATAAAAATGTAAAAATGGGAAAAATAATGTGAAGAAGTGTATTTTAAAAAGAAAAAGCCTGTTTTTCTTCGCTACCTATACCTATTGCCCAGATGCTTGCCCCTAACTGTGGTTGCGTAAATCGTGATTTTTCTATTAGTATGGTACTGTACTTCTAGAATTACGCTTAATCCTGTTTCTGGATTGCCTGCTTTTCTTAAATTAAGAAAACAGCGTTTCTTCTGTCGTGAATGCTCTCATGGTTTTACTGCTGATACAACTAGTATCGTTGAACTTAATGCTTTTATTTCTAAAAATGTAAAAATGAAATTAAAGTCAAAGCTTGCGAAACAGTTTCTGAATCTCATATCGCTAAAGAAATGAACGTTTCTGTTCATACTGTTCGTAGAGTGGTCACTGAAACTGCTGATTCTCTCAGAATTAAGCCTTTAAATGAGTTGCCTGAACATATGTGTTGGGATGAGTTTAAGTCTGTAGCTTTCAGCTGAAGCTAGTATGAGTTTTTACTTATTGTGATGCCATTACTCATCAACTTGTTGATGTTGTTCAAGATAGAAAAATGGAGAATTTAGTTCGCTATTTCAATCAGTTTCCTCTACAAAACTCGCTTAAATGTTAAAACCATTTCGATTGATATGTATGCTCCATACATTGAAGTTATTAAACGTTTATTCCTAATATAAAAATTATCATTGATCCATTCCATATTATTCAAGCTTTAAATAGAGAATTAAACAAGACAAGAACAAGAAAAATGAATCAAGTACGCTATAAAGACAGACGTCTTTATAATAAATTAAAAACGTTACTGGAAACTAATCTTTAAAAATCGAGATGACCTTCAATCCTATCACTACAGCTATTACAGATTATTCGATTGGTTAACACATTCTCAAGGAATTGTAGATTATTTATTACAGAAGTACCTTCACTTAAACCAGAATATGAAACAGTACATCAATTAGAGAAGCTTTTAAGGAGCGAAACTTCATTGAATTCAAAGAAGAATTGATGCATGTACAAAACAAAACATCTGTCTGATGGATTAAATCGTGTTCTGACAAACATTTAAGAAGTTTTTGCCGTATTTACAAAATACTTGTGAGTATCTAACACTTTCAAACGGACCTATTGAAGGAATAAACAACAAGATTAAAGTACTTAAAAAGAAATGCCTATGGTTTACACTAGTTTCACTCATTTTTTAGAAATAGAATTCTACTAATGTCTAAACTATTTACTCCAACAACTAAAAAGGAATTAAGCAACCTGACGCTGCTTAATTCCTTCACTAAAATGTTTCATCAACCCCTATTTGACAAAGAGCCAGAAAAATTCCTCTTTTAGCGATACTTGAAATTAAATCAAACAATTAATCATTAAATAATGAACGAATCGTTTTGAAAATTTCTTTTATTTTTGTTCAATTTTTCACATCATTACCCACTACTACAAAAAGCATTTTTGAGCTAATACTTTTTCCATTGTTGGTGCAAATGAACGAACTTTTTTTCTGGTGTTACATTTAAAACTTCATCTCGAGTCTTTTTGAACAAGTTCATTTTGTCACATGAGTAAAGTAGCGAGTAAAAGGCAATATTTCCTTTTTGATTTGCAGAAAGTGGACGATCAATACTACTAAATGTTCCAATGAGATTTTTCTCAAATTCTTCTTTTGATGGATTGTAATTTTCTAAATATTGTACTTGACCATCATAAGTTTTTAGAGTTTCTACTAAGTTTGGATCACGGTATGACACAGCAGCTACTTCACCTTTTTTCCACCAATCACACTCATTCCACCGTACGCTCCACCTTTTGACTTACGAACGGTATTCCATAAATAATCTAATCCTAAAACCGTTTGTAAGAATGCATTAGATCCTTCAAATGGAAATCCTAGTAATGTTTGATTGTACCCTTTTTGCTACATATTGAATTTCTTGAGCAGTCTTAAATCCTTCATTCAATACTTCAACAGGAGTTATAAATGGTTGTGGTGTCACTACTTCTTGTGATAAGTGTTGGAAGAACGATTGAGATAAAAGCTTTAAATTGTTCAAAAATCTTCTTTACTTCCGACAAATGTAGCAGTCACTCCATGAATATTTAAGATATGACGAAGTACAGCAATCAATTGTTGACTAAAGCTTTTTTTCTCTCATCGTAATGCTTTCACTAAATCAGAAATATAATCATAGTAATCAATACCTTCTAATGCTTGAGCATATTTTGCGCCTTCTGAATAGTATGATTCTAATCGACGTACAGCAATGGTATGCGAAGCATAATTCATATGCATTTCTAAATTAGCTTTTTGTATTTAATAACAGTTCTTTAATCTTATCATAATCTTCCAAGTTTGAACGGAAGACAATTTCTTCCACCAATTCAATTAATTTTGGTAAATATTGTGACAATGCTTTTTCCTGAAACTGTGAAGAATGGATAATACACATTTTTCGCAACATCTTCTGTCATGACAAAAAGCATTTGTAGAAATTCCACCTGTATAGAAAATCCATCTCCGTATTTAAGTCTTCATCAGCAAAAATGTTTTTGTACTAATTTCACCTAATAATTCAGTGACAAAAAGCAGCTATCGGAATTTCTTCAGTTTTAATCCCTCTCATGTCGAAGAAATATTTCGCATATGAAATACCTGCTGTAAAGTCTTCATAATGTAAGAAAGTCAGCGTATCTTTTCCTTCTTCAACGGTTAATGGATAATGAGTTGCTTTCTTTTGAATATCATCAATGGATAGTGTTGGAATTTTTGCTAAATCTTCTGGTCTATCAGGAGATTCTTGTCTTTCGATTAATTTTTGAGTTGTTTCCACTAATTGATCTAATTCTTCTTCACTTAGACTTGATTTGTACTCTGCTAATTTTTTTAGCTAATTCTGCTTCTTTTTCCTTCTAATAAACCTGGTTCTGGTTTTTAAAGTAATGATAGCAGCATGAGTATTGTCTAATAAATATTTTGAATGATATTTTCAAAATAACCTTCTTCAACTTTAGCTTGAATGGCATCTAAATGTTGTTGGTATTCAAATGATACATATGGACTTCCATCATATAACCAACTTGTTAAAGCATTCTATTCCATACATCACACCTTTTGGTGTACTACCTTCAAAGCTGTTAATTCTTTTATAACGAAAGCTGTTTTATTTAAAGCAGCTTGAATCGCTTTTTCTAGAAATTCCTTCTTTCACTAAACGTTGTAATTCCTGTTGAATAATTTGAACAAATTGTTCTTTTTTATCAGCATCTGTATCTTTTAAAACAACTTCAAATGTTGGAGAATAGGTATAAGCAGAATATCCACCCATAACATCACTACCAATATTTGCTTTTTAATAAAGCTTTCTTCAATGGTGCTGTATTACTACCTAATAGTAATTCATCTAAAATACTTAAAGCTATTCCTTCTTCACCATTGGTACTTGTTCCTGTAGCCCAAGCATATTCTAACAATGTTTTATTCTCAGTTGAGTCTCCTTTAGAAACAGAATACGTACTTGTTAGTTCTTTAACACTTGTAAATGGTTCTTGTTGGTATCCTACAAATGGAACTTCTTTTGCTTCAAACGCATCAAAGTATTCTGATAATTGTTCCATTGCTTTTTGATAAATCTAAATTCCCATATAAAGTTACTCGAGCATTACTTGGGTGATAATACGTTTGATGGAAATTAATGAATTTTTCTTGTGTTAGTGTTGGAATTGAAACTGGCATTCCTCCAGAAATATGTTTATAAAATGTGTCAGGGAATAATGTTGGTTCAACTAGACGGTTTAATTCTGATTCTGGTTGAGAAAATGCTCCTTCATTTCGTTATAAACAACGCCTTTATACGTTAATTCATCCTCTTTATTTTCTAAATGATAATGCCATCCTTCTTGCATTAAAAATTTGTGGGTTTGATAAAAGATTTGGATAAAATACTGCATCTAAATAAACGTCCATTAAATTCTCCGAAATCTTTTTGATTTCTTGAAGCTACTGGATACATGGTTTTATCAGAGAATGTCCATGCGTTTAAAAATGTTTTTAGAGAACCTTTTAATAATTCTACGAATGGTTCTTTTTGTTGGGTATTTTTGATCCGTTTAATACGGAGTGTTCGATAACATGCGCAATTCCGTTGTCATCATATGGTGGTGTACGGAATGCGATGGAGAATGCTTTGTTGTCATCATCTGTTTTTAAGTACATGACTTGAGCGCCTGTTTTGTCATGTTTGTATAAATAGTAATCGCAACGGATATCTGGTAATGGTTTTTGTTCTACGAGTGTAAAACTGTTAAATTCTTTTGTCATGAAATGACCTCCATTTCTAAATTGAATGTGCTTGTCTTTTATTAGAACACGATTTCTAACAATAAGCAAGAGAAAAAGTTTTGGGCGTGAAAAGAAATAAAAATAATTTTTCTCGTATAGCTAGGACGCCAGCAGACCTCACGGTCTCATGGCTAAAATTTGAGCCTTGGTCTCACCTTCTTTGTAGATAGAATCGCTATTCAGCAATTCTATCACCTCAGCTATAAAAAATTATTTTTTATTTCTTTATTGAATTTGTTTAGTTTTTCTATCGTTACATTCTTATAGGTTATATAAAAATAAAGAATACAAAAAATTTTCCTTTTTAGCTTTAGTAATAGAAATGCTTTTCAGCATTTTCTATTACAGAGGAAAAATTTGAGACCTTAGACTCAAATTTTAGCCATGAGATTCGCATCGCGAAGCTGCTGGCGTCCTAGCTAATTAAAGGAAACTTTTTGTATTCTTTTATTGACTTAGAATTATTTAAATAGTATTCTTTAATTCTTTTTCACACGATTCTGCAATTAATTTAAAACAAAGCTGCTGTGAAAAATGGCAATCAAAATTGAATTTAATCATACTAAAAATCCAACCATTAATAAAAACAACTGCCGTAGAAGCTTGATAGAAAAAGACCTCTAAAGTCGGTGAAAAATCAAACCAAAAATAATCACATTCGCAACCACTTGAATCACATTAAAACGCAAAAGCATCACTGACGAGAAAAAGTACCGCTAAAAATGACTTACGACGAATGCCCAAACCAAAAACATATCCAAGCATCCCTACAGAAATCGCAATCGCAATCCATTGCTCTGTCGTTCCTAATAATAAATCAATTAAAATCGTTGAAACACCAACAACTGCAGCAAATAACGAACCTGCCAAACCAGCCACAATCGCCAGTAAAATATAAAGAGTTAATCTCCACTCCTTCAAAAATAGGTAATGTAATTCCTACATAGTGATAACTAAGAACTAAAACAATTAATGAAACGATATGAAGAAGACCTGTTTTTATGAATTTATTTTTCTATCTATTTTTCTCCTCTATTTTGACTCTTCACCAATAATTTTCACTTCTGGTTCAAAGTGCTACTTGGAATTGTTCGAATACAACTTCTTGAACATGTTGAATCACCGCTAAATAATCTGTAGCTGTTGCATGATCAATATTTACAATAAACCCTGCATGTTTTTGAGACACTTGAGCGCCACCAATTTGGAACCCTTGAAGTCCTGCATCTGGATTAATTTTCCAGTAAAATGACCTTTCCGGGCGTTTAAACACACTTCCACAAGAAGGATATTCTAATGGCTGTTTACTTTCACGTAAATGGGTTAATTCTTCCATTTTAGCTTCAATTGATTCCCTTTTCCCTGGACTTAGATTAAAAAGCAAACATCAATCACTAAATCTCCACTCTTGTAGGGCGCTATGACGATAGGAAAACTTTAATTCTTCATTCGTTAAACGTTTGATTTCACCAGTACGAGTCACAACATCGACATATTCAACAACTTCGCAAACTTCTCCGCCATAAGCACCTGCATTCATATACATGGCTCCCCAACACTTCCTGGGATACCACATGCGAATTCTAATCCTGTTAACGAATGTTCTAATGCACATCTTGTCACTTCAATTAAAAAGACACACCAGCTTCTGCTAAAATTTTATTTCCTATTACTTTCATAGCAGTCATTTCATTTAATAAAATAACCGCTCCTTTAATACTCACCATCTCTAACAATAACATTACTCGCATTTCCTAGTACTGTAATAGGAATTTGTTTTTCTTGTAAAGCTTTAATAATTTTTTGCTGTTTCATGTTTATCTCTTGGAAAAATTAAACATTCCGCTTCTCACCTGTTTTAGTAAAAAGTATATTTTAAAGGTTCATGGAAACATACTTTTACTTCTGGAAATTGCTCTTTCCACCAATCTTTCATCTTATTCCTCTCCTATTATGCAATATCTTTTTAATGATACTATTCATCAGTTTCTACGTCAAATGATAAAAAGCCTTCAGATGCTTTTTGCATGTGCTAATCTCTCGCAAATAAAAATGACTTAATAAGCTTGAAATAGGAGGCTGGATCACCTTGAGTTTGAGCAGCAATAATAAAGGAATGAACAATACTCTCAAATCCTCTCTTATATAAAAGTAGAATCCCATGATGAAAAATGATCTTTAATTTCTTCTCCACCTTGATAAATCGTCAAGTCTGTTAAATTTTTTGTAATGAAAAAGTGCCTGTTTCGCTTGAACTCAATTCTTTTCAAGATTCGCTCCAGATTCTGTATTCATCATCACAATGACTGATTGTTCCTCATTTTCTAAATAAATCGTACATTGTTCAATAACGCCACGAGTTTTTCTTATAATAAAATGAACCCACGTTTTGGTTTTTCATCCATTAGAAATAACGCTGTATCCAATGGATGAATAAAAAAACATCAAAGATACGAGTTCGATTATCAAAACTTGAATTGTACAATTTTTCTCTGTAGTAATTCTCTTCTTATGAGCAACATTTTTTAATTCCACTACTTTTTGGAGCAAAACGGCGATTAAATCCAGCAGTTAAGAAAGTTTGATTTTCTTTTTGCTAATCGATACAATTCAAGCGTTTCTTCACTAACTAGGAGCAATCGGTTTATCTAAATATACAGGGAATTCCTTTTTCTAAAAATTGCTTTGCAACTTCTACATGGGCATCTGTTGAGACATGAATCATGACCCCATCTAAATCAAACTGTAATAATTCTTCCACACTACTACATGGAATACAACGTCCTAATAGTTTTTGATTCTCGTTGTAAAACTTCAACATTTCTAGTACACATATACCATTTCACATTACCAATCGAACGCATTACTGGTAAATAGGCTTTTTGTGCAATCGCACCAATCCCAACAACTCAATATTTAACACGAGAACTCCCCTAATCATTAAGCTTCTTTTAAATGATGTAATAATTGATAGACAATCAGTGCTGATTTTTCGACCTGCTTCTACAATAAATGTATCAAAATCAACTGCTGAGGTTCCTTTTTCAGGCATATCCGAGATGGCTCTGACAACAATTACTGGGTTTGCAATGCATAACAAGCTTGCAATAGATGCTCCTTCCATTTCTGTTGCTAAAACATCAGGGAAATGATTTAAAAATAAATAAAGCGTTGATCTTCACGATGAATAAAACTATCTGCTGAAACTACTAAGCCTTTAAACACAGATAACTTTTAATTCAGATTGAATTTTCCTCAATCGTCGTCTTCAATTACTTGCGCTTGAAAAACGTGCAGGCATTCCTGGCATTTGACCATATTCATATTGAAAAAGCTGTTACATCTGCATCGCTATATGCTAATTCTGTAGCAACTACAATATCTCCAATATTCATTTCTGTTCCAAATCACCCGCTGATCCTGTATTAATCACAAAGGGTTACATTAAAATGATGAATTAATAAAGCAGCTGTTACACTAGACATTACTTTTTCCAATACCAGATTGCACTAGAACAATCGAAAACTCCATTTAAAGTTCCTTCTAAAAATGTCCATCCTGCAATTTTTACTTCCTTTTCAATTGTCATTTCTTCAGATAGAAGACGTTTCTCCCTCTTCCATCGCTGCAATAATTCCGACTTTCATGTATTACTCCTTTTCTCTAAAAATAGGCCATTTGAATGACATCATGATATTGACCATTTACTTTCATTTCTTTTTCCTCAATCGCTACTACTTCAAATCTAAACTTTTTATATAAAGCAATAGCGGCAACATTTTCTTTAACGACTGCTAATTTAATTTTTCAAAGAGGTGAATAGTCTTTTTGCCCATGACAATAATTCTTCCATTAAAGGCACTTCCAAGACCTTTCCCTCAATATTCTTTTAAAATACTAATGCCTAATTCACCCACATGTTGGAATTTTTCTTTAGAATTCCCACCAACTGAAGCGACTGCAATAATTTCTTGTCCTAATTTTGCAAGTAGCATCATTTGATTATCACTTTCTAAAACAGATTGAATATATAATTCTTCTTGTTGGATACTTAACTCTAACCCTTCTTCACCAAAGCTTAATTTGTTTCTTTTCCAACTTTTTGTGTATATTCAATTAAAAGCTTCTGCATCCTCTACAGAGACTACTTCAATTTCTAATTCAACTTTCTCTTTCATTTGTCCACCAACCTTCAAATTGAGTTTGTAACCAATTTTCATATTCTTCTCCAATTGCAATCATTGTAATCAGTACGAGTCGTAGAGAAGTTTGTTCAATAGAAATAATTAATCGATTCATAGGTAATTCTTCTTCGATAAAATTCGCCCATTCCACCATGACAACACCTTCACGATGAAAATATTCTTCTAAACCTATTTCACTTGCTCCTCCACTTTCTTCAATACGGTACATATCCATAGTGAAATAAAGGTAAGCGACCTTTTTGTATACTCACGAATTAATGTATAGGTTGGACTTTTGATGACGTGTAATGTCTAAAACCCTAAAAAGCAAAACCTTTGTAAAAGTAGTTTTTCCAGCTCCTAAATCTCCAGATAAAATAATCGTACTGTTAGGAAAAGCATCTTTTTGCTAATAATTCGCCGATTTTCATCGTTTCTTCCTGTGATGTTGTTTGAATTGTGATACTCATATTGTTCCTCACTTCAGTGAAAATTCTCAAAAAGACAAAGAGGTTTACTCTTGTCATTATACCATAATTATCTATTTTTATTAGTATTGTTTTTCAATTTGCTTTTTAGAAAGTCAATTACAAATCTCATTTTTTTGCTAAACGAACTAATTTTTGAACTTCAAAGGCACGAAGTTCACGATAATCTCCGGTCTTAAATTTTCTAATGTTAAGAATCCGAATTCTTCTCGTTTTAATTTTTGAACATGGTAGTTCCACCGCTTCAAACATTTTCTTTACTTGGTGATTCCAACCTTCATGAATCGTTAAAAGAAACAATCCCTGTATCCGTATCAACGGATAATATTCTGGCAAACCTGCTTTAGAAGTTTTCTTGCCATCAATCCAAATTCCTCTTTCTAATTGTCTCATATGACGAGGGGGTTGGAACACCTTTTACTTTAGCAATATATTTCTTTTTCAACATGATGTTTTGGATGCGTCATTAAATTTGCAAATTCTCCATCATTTGTTAATAAAATTAATCCTGTTGTATCATAGTCTAATCTTCCTACTGGATAGACACGTTGAGGAACCTCTTTAAAATAATCACTAATAACCGTACGTCCTCTATCATCTGTTACACTTGATAAGACAGATTTTGGCTTATAAAACATAAAGTAAACAGGCTCTTCTTTATAAATTGGAATACCATCTACTTCAATTTTATCTGTTTGAGACACTTTTATATCCTAATTCTCTGACAACAGTACCATTTACTTTCACACGACCTTCTTCAATAAAGAGCTTCGCATTTTTTCTACGAGATGCAATCCCGGCATGTGCCATAACCTTCTGTAATCTTTCCACGAGATACTCCTTCCTTTCTTACGAAATAGTTTCATCCTCTTGATGCTTTTTGTTCTAATTCTGCAAATAAGTCTTCATTATTTTTAAATAATTGCTTACTTTCTTCTTGGCTTAATTCTAGTGATCGATTCCACATCTGGTAATTGATCCAATGTTTTCTAATCCAAAAATAATCCATAAAATAAGTGGTCGTACGATATAATTTTGGACGACCTGGACTATCCATTCGACCAGCTTCTTCAATTAAAATCTCTTTAACAATAATTTTTGAATAGCTCCACTACATTGAACTCCACGAATACTTTCTACTTCTAATCTTGTAATAGGCTGTTTATAAGCAATAATCGCTAATGTTTCCAAAGCTGCACTAGATAATTGAGAAGAAAATGGAGAAACAGCATATTTTTCAAGATATGGTTTTAACGATGCTTTTCGTCACAAATTTATAACGTTGCGCTGTTAATATTAATTCTAAACCACTTGTTTCATCTTTTAATTGTTCCATTAATTCTTCTAATAGTTGACGAACTGCCGTTTTATCAATACCAACAACATAACTAATTTCTTCTAGTGTTAAAAGCCATCATCTCCTGCTACAAATAATAAAGCTTGAGTTGCTGCTAAATAATTATTCACTAAATGCACCACCTTTTATCGCAAGTTTCTAAACAATATCTTCATAAGGCACATGTTGAACCAAACGAATTTTATGTTCCTTACCAATTGTAACATCGCCAAAAATGTTGTCACAATGGCATGACGATGAAACGAAGGAAAACATTTATCAAATCGAATACTTTTTGAGGATTTTCTTGAATTTTTGTTAAAATCGAATCCATCATTTCTCTACCGTATGTGTTTCATGTTGAATATTTGCTTGTAGAGGCATTTTTCAAGATTTCTTCTTGCTATAATGCATTCCATAAATCTTGAGTCGTTACTTGTCCTTCTTGTAATGGAATAATTTCTTGAAGAGCGGATAAATCACTTGCTTCTTTTCCATAATGCATACCTCTTTGAGCCGAAAGTTCTTCCAGTGCACCTTCTTGGAACTGTTTATATTCCATTAATTTTTCAACTAACTCATCCCTTGGGTCTTCTCTCTTCTACTTCATCGATTTCCACTTTTGGTTTCGGTAAAAGCTATTCTTGCTTTAATTTCTAATAAAGTTGCCGCCATTAATAAATACTCGCTAGCTACTTCTAATTCCATTTCTTGCATGGAATGAATATAGGATAAATATTGATGCGTTAATTCCACCATTGGAATGTTATAAATATCAATTTTCATCTCTTTAATTAAATGTAATAACAAATCCATTGGGCCTTCAAATTCCCCAATACGTAGCGTTAACGCATCCACTTTCTCTACTCCTATTCTAATTAATAAATTTCAATGACTTTACGAACTAAACCTTTAAATGATTCTTTTACTCGTTGAGTTGTTTCTACTACTTCCCTCATGGTTTAAGTTTGCTTGTAGTCCAGCTGCTAAGTTTGTAATACAGAAATACGATGACTTTAATTCCTGAATGGTTCGCAATAATCACTTCAGGAACAGTTGACATACCAACAGCGTCCCCACCTAATACTTGTGACCATACGAACTTCAGCAGGTGTTTTCATAAGTTGGGCCAGATAAACCTGTATAAACTCCTTCTTGTAATTGCACGCCTACTTCTTTTGCTGCCTTACGAACAACTTCTTGTCCATAGATATGATAAGCATGAGACATATCAGGGAAACGAGGTCCAAAGCGATCATCATTTGTCTCAATTAATGGATTTGTACCTGTAATATTATATGATCTGTAATTAACATTAAGTCACCTGGTTTGAAGTTTGGATTGCTTCCTCCAGCTGAGTTTGTCACAATCATTGTTTCTACTTCTAATAATTTCATTAAACGAATTGGGAATGTAACAGTTTCCATTGGATATCCTTCAAAAAAATGAAAACGTCCATCCATAATTAAAAACTTTTTACCAGATAATTCGCCATAAACTAAACGTCCAGCGTGACCTACTACTGTCGATACTGGGAAGTTAGGAATATCTTTTGTAATCGAAGATAACTGGATTTTCAACTTCCGTTGCTAGTCTCCTAATCCAGACCCTAAAATTAGTCCAAAATCAATATTCTGAACTCCATTACTTTTGTAAAAATTGTTTTGTTTCTAATAATTGATCATATAAAGCCATGCTACTCTTTTCCTCTCTTTTTAGATGATTTAGAAAGAAGTGGAAATCAATAATGGAACTCATTGAATTTCCACAATTATATTATTGTAATTCACTTAGAAGCTTTGTCCGTTTCCAGTTGAAGATACGCCAAAGTTTTCTGGGAAATTGTTTCAGCAATATCTGAGAAATGTCCTTGAGTTAAACGTGTTGGATGTTGTAGAGATTTGCTAATCGCTAAAACTGGAATATACTCACGAGTATGGTCAGTTCCTGGGAATGTGGGGTCATTACCATGGTCAGCTGTAATAATTAATAAATCATCTTCATGCATATTTTTCTAAAAATTTCTGGAATACGTGCATCGAATTCTTCTAATGCTTTTACCATATCCAACAGTATCTCTACGGTGTCCATAAGCAGCATCGAAGTCTACTAAGTTTAAGAGCTCATTCCTGTGAAATCTCAAGATATCTACGAATTTATCAACACCTATCCATATTGTTTTTGTACTGTACAAATTCAGTAATTCCTTTGACCATTGAAAATGTCATTAATTTCTTTACTAATCGCAATAACATCAAAATCTTTTTCTTTTAAGAAATCTAAAGTTGTTTGACCAAATGGACTTAATGCATAGTCGTGACGGTTTGAAGTACGTTGAAGTTGCCTGGAGTTCCCACATATGGACGAGCAATAATACGACCAATCATAGTATGGATCATCTTTAGTAATTTCTCTTGTATACTCACAAATACGATATAATTCTTCTAATGGAATCACTTCTTCATGAGCTGCAATTTGTAATACTGGGTCAGCACTTGTATAAACGATTAAATCCTCCTGTTTTCCATTTGATGTTTCCCAAAATCATCAATAACAGCTGTTCCACTATATGGTTTATTACATACAATATTTCTACCAGAGAATTCTGTAATTTTATCTAATAAATCTTGAGGGAATCCATCAGGAAAACTCTAAATGGAGTTTTAATATTCAATCCATTAATTTCCCAGTGACCTGTCATTGTATCTTTTCCCACAGAAACTTCTTCTAATTTAGTGTAGCTTCCTTTTGGATTTTCAACTGGAGGTACATGTTTTTTAATGGCGCAATGTCCTAATCCATAAGCTTGCACATTTGGAACGTTTAAACCAACTCGTTCTGAAATATGTCCTAATGTGTGAGAACCTGCATCATTAAATGCAGCAGCATCTGGTGCTTCTCCAATCCCTACTGAGTCCATTACAATTACGTGAATTCTTTTAAAATTTCATCTGACATTCTTCTTTCTGTATAGAAATTTTTATTTTTCGCACGAGGGTGCTTGTTGATAAATTTCCTTCATACGTTCATTTTGTTAAATGCGTACAAATTTGAGTCGTACTAATATCGCTATGTCCTAATAATTCTTGAACAATTCTCAAATCAGCCCCTGCCTCTAAAATATGCGTTGCAAATGAATGACGCAATGTATGGGACTTACTTCTTTATGAACGCCTGCTTCTTGAACAATTTTCTTTAAATTCTTTCCAAAAACCTTGTCTTGTAAATCCATTTCCACGATGATTTAAAAACAAATATTCCACTGGATTTGACTCCTGTTCTAACACCACTCTTGCATCAAGTTAAATAATGCTGAACCCAGTAGTGGCAGCTTGTCCAATAGGAATACTTTTTGTTTATTTCCTTTACCAATTGTTTGAAGAAATCCTAATTCTAAATGCAAGTCACTAAGTTTTAGAAGTAATTAACTCACTAACACGCATTCCAGTTGCATAAAGGAGTTCTAACATAGCTTTTATCTCTTAATCCTAATACAGCTAAGTATCACAGGAATTTAAAAACTTGTGTCACTTCATCAACCGTTAGAGCTTTTGGCAACGTCTTACCTCGTTTTAGGAACTTTCAGGGGTTGTACTGGATTTGTTTCACCAATTGTTCCTGTTGTAAAAATTTAAAGAATTTTTAAACAACTAATCATTCTACTCGTGAACTTGTCGCATAGCCATCCTGTTTTTAAAGCTCTGTAAAAATAACACAATCAAAGAATAATCGACTTCTTTCCAATCTTGAATTTGTTGTTCTTTCAAAAATTGGTAAAATTTCATTAAATCCTTTGATAACTCATGACTGCAGCTTTGAGATAATCTTGAATTGCTAATGAATCCACAAAAAATAATCCAAATTACGTTGCATGAGTTTCACCTTCTCTACATTTTTGACAAATGCCATGGAAAGTTAAACGATGATCTTCTACTTTTAAAATGAAATCGTTCTTCAACGATTTTCTCTACTTCACCTAATAAGTTTTTCATGAATTTCTTCAATATTTCTACATTTATTACATAGTAAGTGATGGTGAAAACGATTCGATTCATCTCGTTTTAAATCATAACGAGCTGCCATCATCGAATACAACTCGATAAGTAATATTTAAATCTGTTAAAATTTCTAAAGTACGATAAACTGTTGCTAATCCATATCAGGATATTTCCGTTTTAACAAGCATATATATATAGCTTCAGCACTCAGATGGTCATCTTCTTTTTCTAATAAAATTGCAACTGTTGCTTGTCTTTGAGGCGTTAATCACCCCTCTTCTTGCAATTTCTTTTTGATGCCTTCCATTGTTAACTTACAGATTTATCCCTCCATTTCAATTCTTATTCTTCTCCACTAATTGAATAAATCCTTCCGATTGTGTAATCTTTTTAGCTTTTAATAAAGAACCAATTGCACGTTTGAATCTGTCCCTTACTAATTCCAAAAATTTCTTTAATAATCGTTGGATCTGTTTTTATCCCTAATAAGGTAGTGTAATGCGTTGGACGATTTCTTAACATTGTTAAAATCATTTCTGCATCATCCCCAATGGCTTCATACGCTCTTGGTCTCATAGATACATTTAACACACCATCTGGATCGAACATCCAATCACTCGAACATTTACTAATTCCCCAAGAGTTGGTTCATATAAACGCTCACTTGGATGTAAGAAGCATCGATACCCTCTTCTGTCATTAAGAATGTTCCTACTAATTTAACATTCGTAACAGTAGCGGATACATCTTTATTTTTAATGTGATTAGCTCAATGGATTTTGCTTTTAACTCTGTTCCATCTCCCATTGTTGCCCCAAGTACGATTTTTCTTATCTTTTATTAAAGTTACATATAATCGATTATTTTTCTTCGGCTATAATTCTTTTTAAGTTTGGTAATTCATCTAATGAAACAACCATATCTTTATCCGGTAATCCAATCGATACGAATACGCTAAATCTTTTCTCACTTGAGTAACATGTGCTCCATCCATAAGTTTCATTAGTTACTTCTGGAATATCAAGAGTCATGATTTTTCTTTACGATCACTATTTTTCATATACAAAGCCTGTTACGACATCTCCGATGGCTAATGTTACATCGGAATTTTTGAAATACGATACGTTTCACCTTGTTTTTGAACAAAGTACGCTTTATCATTTTCATCCGTTACGATAGCTTGAATAATAGTAGATAAATCATCATCATCGCTTTCCCTCCTTTACTTATTTAGCATTCCTATTCTAACACAGAATTCATAAAGCGATATCGAGACCAAAGTCTCAATTTTTAAACGTCTCTTATTAGAATGAACGACCAACATAGACTTTCCAATAGTAGTATGGGTCATATAAACCCGAAACCCTCGGTTTATATTACAGGCAAATTCTGAGACCAAAGTCTCGAAATTTTAGCATGAGATTCGCTTTAGCGAAAGCTGCGCTGGCATCCTAATACTACTATCCCACTAGAAAGTCTATTCAATTAATTAATGTACTTTTTCGTAAGCTTTCAAGTCTTTCAAGAAACTTGCCACAATTAGAATAATAATTAAACCAATTGGGAATGCTGCAATAATCGCAACAGATTGTAAAAGTTTATACATTGAATTTTCTGAGAAAATTAATGCAATCGGTAAAATAATAAACACTACTGCCCAGAACATACGAACACATTTATCAGAATCATACGTATCTTCTAATGTCTTATAAGAATGCAGAAATCACTAAAGTTAACGCATCAAATGTTGTCGCACAAAAAGCAAACCATTGTCACAGCTAATAAAATTAACCCTAATTGACTTAAAGGCATTGTATCAAAAATTTTCAAAATAATTCCTGCATAATCTGGATTATCTGTTACTAATCCACTAGAAATATCTAAACCATGTTTTAATTGTTGTGCTAAACCATAGTTTCCTAAAATAATAAATGAAGTAAATGTTCCAGCAATTCCCCAAGAATATGCACCTAGAAATAGTTTGTTTAATCGTACGCCCTTTACTAATACTACCAATAAAGAATGGAGTTGCTACACGAAAACCATCCAATAAGCCCAGTAATAAATTGTCCATTTTTTGTGGGAATGATGTTTCACGCAATGGATCTAACCAAGTTGATAATCCAATAAAGTTTTGCGCTAAATTCCCAATAGAACTAAAATCCAGTTTCTAAAATATAAACTGTTTCTCCACCTGCAAATAAGAAATAAGCTAATAAAGCAAAGAATAAATATGAACAGTAAGTCGCTAATTTAGAGACAGCTTCCATTCCTAATAGCACTGTTGAAGTATAAACTAACGCAATTAACTAATAAAATAACAATTGTTGCTCCAGTTGAGTTTTCAAATCCAAAAACATGTCCCATTGCTGCTGATAATAAAGGAGTTGCTAATGAGAAAGTTGTTGCAGTTCCATCAATCAAAGCAAAAATTGCAATTAAATCAATGACTTTCCCCATCCATCCATCTACTTTATCTTTTAAAATAGGACGACATGCTTCAGAGAATTTTTTTGTTTTTCAACTTTACGAACATGTAACATAAATCCAAATGCTACTGCTAACATAATATAAAATCCCCAAGCAATTGGTCCTCAGTGGAATAATGGGAAATGTAAGGAGCCCATCTTTGAATGCCTCCTAATTGAGCGACATAATCTTCATTGGCATATAACGCCCATTCACATAAAGAATAGAATAATATATCTGCCGCCATGGTAGAGTAAAATCATCACTCCCCATTGAAAGACGTATATTCAGGCTTTTTCCCCTTTTTCCCTAAAACAATAGACCCATATTTTGAAAAGGCAACATACATACTACAACTAAAAATTCCCACACCTAAAAGTGCATAATAAATACTAAATTGATCTCCTAGATGAGTACGAATCCCACTTAAAATTAAGTGATGATTGTTCTGGAATGACTAAAATAGAACCCCTAGTAATAAAACTCCTAATAAAGGTACTACTAGTAGATAGCCCAGTCAATTTCTTGATGTAATCTTGCATATTAAACTTCCTCACCTTCATCCAAAGCATACTTTGATAACTTGGATCTAACTCTAATAATTCTTCTAAATTGTCAATTTCAACAATATCTGTTTTTCCATTGGATAAATTCTAATTCATATTCATCTGGATAACAAAACATTGCAACATCATCCCAATAAATTTGACGATTTTTGTTTTCTCATCAAATTCTTGTTCCAAGTGACGTGCTAAACGTTGTCCATCTTCTATTCCAACGAGAAATACTATATATTGCCATCCATTTTTCTCCACCAGTACGTGAACAATGAATAATCCTGTTCATCGACAGTCATTAACCACTCATCTGTATGTCCTTGTGACCATACACAGTTATACCCTGAACGAGTAAAGTCTGTATGAAGAATCTCTGGATTATAAATCAATTGATCACTATCTAAAAATTACGACATCTTCTAAATATTCTCTTGCCATACATAGAGAAGAAATATTATTACAAGTATCATAATATGGGATTCTCTATAATTGTTAATCTGGATATTCTTGCTCTAATGGATAGAACTGTCTTTTAAATATCCAACAACTACATAAAATTTCTTTTAATACCATTTTTTATGTATTGCTCTGAATACAGTGTCAATCATCGAACTCCATTTACTTTACAAGAGGTTTTAGATTATGATTTGTAATAGATCTCATTCTTGTTCCTTGACCTGCAGCCATTAAAAATCGCCTTCTATTGTTATGTCATATTTCCCTCTTTTCACACTTCCTCTAATGTCGATAATACTAATTTAGAATATTCTTTTGCATAACGGTACTGACATAATAATATTCCCCAAAATCAATTCTAAACTTCTCTTATATTCTCACCAATTACTCATAATAATCCTGCACTTGCAATATACGCATAAATTTTTCGTACGAACTTGGAGAAACTTCTCCTTTGAAGTATCAAAATCAATTAAATGATCCATTTTTCTTTTGAATAGAGAGTAAATACAAAACATTGCAATATCAACATGAGGATCTTGCATTCCCGCATATTCCCAGTCAATAATTCGAATACCATTGTTTGTAAATAGAAATTATCTGGAACAGCATCGATATGCACAAGCGTCTCTGTATCTAATGTATCAATCCATCAATTCAAAAATAGCTGCTTTTGTGTTTTTCATAATCTTTAAAATAAGATTTTTCACCACATTCCATAAACTTTCATGAGAAATCAATTTGACCAAAAATATCAAACGATGGTCTATCGTAATAAGTTTCTAATTCGTGGAATTCCTCTTAGTTTCGTCATACAAGCTTCTTACGCTAGCCCAGTTTTCTGCATCACAGTTTGTAGCATCTTCCAAATAAGCTGTAATTTTATAGCCATTTTCTGGATTCATGTATAAAACATCATCACAAATTTGACGATTTTCTAATGCTTGATAAACGTCAGCTTCTTTTCGATTAATTAAATGATCCGTTCCTTCACCCGGAATACGCATAATATATTTTTATTTTGACATTCAAATAAGAACGAACGGTTCGTCATTCCCTTTTCAAAACGGTAATATTTTCTAATTTCATCGACTTCAACATTGAAACACTCTTGAATAATTGAAATAACATCTGTTTGCAAGTTCGCAGAATTTCCATCTATTTCTCTTAGTTGTTCATACGTATTAATCTCAATGTATTGCTTTTGAATCGACCACTCAGTAGGAATCATCCATTTGTATCGCATGATGTACATGTCCCAAAATTCCTTGATCATACGAAGAAGTTTCTTTGAAAATTCTTGTAGTTTCTCTTGAGCAGCTTTTGCTTTCTTTGTCATTACATAACGAAAGACCCAATCGTTTGATTGCCTTCTTCATCTTCATCTACCATGCACTGAATTCTAACTTTACGATTCACACGTCGGCACTTTCAACAGATGTTTCATCGCCAACCATGTATACCATGAGATAGGGTTCAAAATCGCTAAATGGATCTTCTGCCCAAATGTCGCATGGTAATGATGTAAGTTTTATCCAACGAGAGATTTTACCTTACTTAGCCGATGTAAATTATTATGCATCTGGTATTCAGAATTGACAACTAATTGAACATTAAAATTCACTCTAAATTAAATGTCTCATATCTTCTCTCATAAAGTGCCAACGACTACTTGAATATCTGTAATACCCACTTCATGCAGATTGACGAGATCATTCTCTGATTAAGACTTCTCCTCTTACGCCCAATAATCCTTTGGAATTTCCGTATTAATCGGAACCATTCTCATTTCCAAATCCCGCCGCTAAAATAACGCATGCTTTGGTTTGGTTGATTTGCTGTTATAAATGTTTTGCTTTTTCACTTAATTCCCCACTTGGAGAGAGATGCTACTTTTCTTCTTGTAATTCTTTTTACTACACGATTAACAAATCCTAATGAATATCCGACTGATTTATGCGATTTCTCTCTGATTCAGCTTTAGAGTTCTTTCGAATTGCGTTTCAGTATATCTAATTCTTGAACGTTCATGTAATCACCACTTTCTGTTTTGTGAACTAAAGATAGTTTACACCCAACTAATTTAAATAGCAATACTAAAAGTATAAGAAATTTTAATAAAAAAGTAGACAAAATAACAAACTAGTTATTTGCCTACTTAGTTTAGTTAGCTTCATCTCCACTACCCATTATGAAAATTTTGACTAACAAAATGATGATTATTTATGTATTACTTTTACATATACCCAACACAATTATAGTATAGTTTTAAATCAGACTAAAATAAGACTATCGAATTGAAAGGATTTTAACTTTTCCAAATCTTTTGAAATTCAGTCCATTAGATTCTATCTATTACTTCGTCAATTGAGTTGAAGTGTAATTCATTTTAGTCGTGTAATTAATTAATACATATTCATCATTAACGGATGAAAACGATAATGATTTCCATTAAATTCAAATTCAATACTATGACCTTTTCAATAATTTCTATTAATAAATTCAATGATTTTAACTGACGATTCATCGCGTACATAGCTATCACCCATACCAAATTAATTGTGAATGAAGAATCATTTCTTCAATTCCCTGTTGTTTCTTGATCAAACATTTCTTTCTAAATCCCATTTTGTATTAAATAATCATCATTACGGTGCTAAAGGATTTGAACCCCCGACCTAACGTTTAGGAAACGTTTGCTCTATCCTACTGAGCTATAGCACCCTCGAGTGTATTTATCACAAACACACGCAATGTCTAGCCTTAATTTCAGATTTTAATCAGAAATTTTCCGTTTAGTGTTTCTTTTCTCATACAGTTTTTTCAAAAGCTCAGATATTTTGATGATGAGACTGACCGTTTAAAAGCAGGATAATCTTTTCAGGTTCCTTAGGTAAACAGCAAAGCCACTTTCTGCAACGACTTCTACACCCGGATTTTTTTGATTTTCAGAAATCTCTTTAACGTTACACCACCTTTTTATTAGCGACTTGCCATTCAGAGTTTTCCTTTTCCCAATCATCTCAAGAGATTGATTCGTTGTTATTTTATGTCCATCAAAATCATGTTCACCTGCTGGTAATATTGTTTGATGAAAATGTTCTAATACATAGTTTAAAATCGCATTTAAATGTATGTCGAATAAATTCTCCATCTTGATTCGACCAATCTCCTACACCAAGAACAACTTCTACTAGTTTCATCTTATCTTTTTCATAAGTCGCAACGTAGTTAAAAGCTCCATAGCCACTGAGCCTGTTTAATCCATTGACACCTTCGATTCCATATTTAGCACCTGGAGAATAATTATACGTATTGAATTTCTCTTCATGGTATGCCTTCCATTGTTTTCACAACAGGAGAATTCGTATTGTAAAACTTGTGGATATCGATTCATTAACTCCATTGCTAAAATCGCAACTCGAGCTGTTGTTTGATTCGGTTTCGATGCATCATACCCTTCTGGTTGATAATACCTTGGAACAATTCAGCTACCGCTCCAGGCATTATTAAATGTGTACGATTCATCCCTAATTCTTTTCCTTTAGCATTCATTTTTCAATAAATTTTGCAGAATCAGTTGTAATTGCATTTGCTAACATTAGTGTTGCAATTCCTGTCAAAGTTTCTTCACGCACGACAACTTTGCAACATTAGCAGATTTATCTTTACCGCCATCTGCTAATTGTCCTAAAATTTGATCAATATCCATCGATGGAGATAATTGATAAACCTGCTTTAAATCCGGCTACATTTTAAATTTAATATAGAAATTAAAAATTTTTTGAATTACGTATGCTTATTATCTTCTAAAATTTTAGCAATTTGTTTTACGGATGATCTGGAATTTCTACTTCTACTGTTTGAGTTTGTTGAGAATTAACAGGTTTAATGCACTTGAAACATAGTAGTATCCATATACTCCTCCACCAATCACAATTACTGCCAATATAATGGCGAATAATCGTACGATATTTCTTGTGATTTTAGATTCTTTCTTTCGGATAGCTCTAATTTCATCATTTTCATAAATGAAACCTGCTTTAAAACGGTCCTTTGTGACATATAATTCCTCCTTTAACTTCGTTGTCATTATACATGAATTCATATAACAATTGAAGACTAGGAGTTCTACAATTATGTTACAAATTCTATCAAGATATACTATGGAGACAAAATAAACTTGACGCTGTGCCATGAGATCTGCTCGCGAAGCTGCTGGCGTCCATTGCTACTTCAGGAAAGTCAAATTTTGTATTCTAAAGAAGAAGACACCAAATAGCATCTATCAGGCGTCTTCTCACATCATTATTCTTCTTCTTCATCTAAGAAAGTATTTAAAACTTCCTCAATCATATCCCATTCTTCATCAGTTTCGATAGGAAGTAAGTCTCCTTCAGTACCATCTTCAGCTTCAACATAAGAAAATGCTTGAAGTTCAACTTCTTCTCCTCTGGAATTCCTGGGTATACTAAAACATATGATTTACCAAAATCTTCTGAATCGAAAGTAAAAAAACCTCGTGTAAGACTCTCATTCTCTTCTTCATCAATAATTGTAATATGTTCATGTCCATCATGTTCATGTGTAAGGTTCTGTCATTACGTTTCTCTTTTCTATTTAATATTTAAATCTAAATAATTTTGTAAATGATGATTTCGCTGCTAACTTATCAATCACTTTCTCTCTTTTACGAGAAACATTCGCTTCCCAACAAGCATTCTTTTCTGCTTGCATTTTCCGTTGTTAACCGTTCATCGTGACGATTGGAATTTCCATACGTTTCTTTCTAAACTTCTACCATATTTTTGTGAAGCTTCAGCCCTTGGTCCAGCTTGTATTATCTCATGTTTCTTTTCGGCATCCTGATAACAATCTTCTCAACTTCATATTCTTAACCAATTCCACCACTACGGTTGTAGCCAACTCACTTGCAGCTTCCATCACTCGCAAATCGTTTCATCACTCCTTGAGTAGTCGAACTCCAATGGGTCACTAATCGCAACTCAACCGTTTTACTGCCGACATCTAATCCCTTACCTCATTAACAATTTCTACCTGTCGAACGAATATAATGGCGGATTAATTCTTCGATAATTTCATCACGCTCGTGACGTCTTACTAGATTTCTAGCATCACGATGTCGAGGAATATAAGCTGGATCGCCAGATAATAAGTAACCAACAATTTGATTGACTGCACTATAACCTTTTCGTTTAATGCATCATAAACAATTGTTAGTGTCTCTTGTACTGTTTTTTCATCTTTATCATGAAAGTTAAAAGAACTGTTTCATCCATTGAACTCATATTAACACCTCATTTCTTTGTATCTTCATTCTACTAAATTTTAGAAAACTACAATCAATTCGATAGAGATTAAACTTTCTTGAAAATGAAGTAGAATGGATCACATTCTACTCCATTTCAATTGAATCATTATGCTTGAGCTAAGAATTCTTCACCGCTTTTAATGCAGCTGGAATACCTACTGATTTTTACCACCCGCTTGAGCCATATCTGGACGGCCACCACCGCCACCTTGGATATGTGAAGCAATTGCTTTAATAATGTCTCCTGCTTTAATTCCTTTTCATTAGCTTTTTGAAACTGCAGCTAATAAGTTCGCTTTTTCTCCTTCATTCGTTGCTACGACGAATACATCACTTGCTGCTTTTTGTCTCCAAGTATCTGCTAATTGACGTAATTCATTCATATCTTTGTTTGGTAAGTGAACTGTAATGAATGAGTAGTTTCCGCTGTAGAGACAGATTCGAATAAGTCTGCTACTTCAGATTTCATTAATTTAGCTTTAGAGCTGAAATTTCATGTTGAGCTTCTTTTAATTCTTGTTGTAAGTGAGAAACTCGTTCTGAGTGCTATCTAATTGAACAGTTTAACGCATTTCATCCTCATTCATTCCGATAACGCGGAAGCGTCTGTATTTCTACAAAATTCAATCAGGGCATAAATTTTGTGGTCCACCGACTAGACCTCTCTACGATTAAAATTCTTTTATCTGACTGGGCAATACTCATTAGTATAAGAAAATCTGTTGTATTTGTCAAACAATTCAATAGGTATCTGTTACACTTTACCAACTTCGCTAAAACCTGCCAAGGAAGGGATTTGCTTTTGTGCTTTGATTTTGATATTTCA
>BNJT01000463.1_pt1 | contig 152759 bp, 221 predicted proteins | sample 8540491 | NCBI WGS metagenome assembly BNJT01 (sample SAMD00202455, study PRJDB9452) | human saliva metagenome | host: Homo sapiens
ATTAAATAGCAGATGGAAGACTATATAATTATGATATGCGAAGAATTAAAAGAGTAGAAAATTTTATAGAAGAAGATTTTATAGAACTTAGGGACTCAGTAGAAGAACTAATAAGTGTAATTGAAAAATATAAAGATATGAGATATAACTCAAGCATATATAGATGATTTAAAGAATTTTTAGCTGATATTAGTTAACATTAAAAGATAACAGATAAGGAACTAAAAATTTAAATTTTAAGAGAAGATATTTTAGATTCACGTATGGGGATAGTATATATAGATATTATGTTTATGATAAAAATAATTTAGAAAACACATAAAGCTAATGATGAAACATAGAAATTGCAGATTTGGAAAAATTCTTTATAAGATTACAGAAAAAGTTATATATCATATGATTTAGTGTAAAATAACTAATTTTAGAAAAATAAAAGAATTAGTTATTCTGTTGATAAAAATAAAATAGTTGAATATAATAAGAGGGTGAGAAAAGAAAATGAATTTTCAAAATTAAAAGATGCAGCAAATAAATTATTAGAATTTATGGAAAAATATGATTTAGATGATTATAATGAAAGATTAGTAAGAAAAATTTCTAAAAATGAGCTGATATATGTGATAGATATAGATGAAATAAATGATGTTAAAAAAATATCAAGAAGTTAAGGAAATAATAGGCAGATTATATCCACCAAGAGGAGGCTTTGAGAGAAATGTATGTAGCTGATGAAGATAGAGAAAAATGAATAAAAATAAAATGATGAGATTCGAAGAATTAAAGAAAAATCACTATTATTAGATTAATCAATAGAATTATTTTTAAGAATTAGATTTAAATCAGAAAAAGCTATGTAGATTGAAAAATATTTATATAGCTTTTTCTAAAAATAGAATACAAGTTTCTATAATGTAATAGGTTCAAGAGTTGAAGAACTAGGGTAGACAGTTTAAAAGCTGACAATTAATGAAGAAGACTTAAAAGAAGCATTAAGAGATGTAGTAAAAGGGCTATGGAAAAGATATAGGAATAGACTTTGATGTGGTATACTTAGATGAGTCTACTATGCCAAAAGATTCAAAAGGAAGTACAGGTTCATCCTATATAGTAGATAGAAAAATAGGAAAGTATTAATACCAATAGATGTAAAGTAAAATAGAAGATATAAAGGAACTATTAGGAACTGTAACGAAGAAGTAGCCCATGGAAAAAGATGCTTTTAGAAGGAAGACAAGATAAGAAAGTAGCAGAAGATAAGTCAAAATGATGAAGAAGGTTTAGAAAGTTTAGGGAAGACCAGCAAATGAATATGTAAAGAAAAAGATTGGAGAAGATAATCACAGTGAGATACAGTTAACAACAGATGGAATAGATTTAGCTAATGCTGATGTTGGAGAAAAGGTTGGAGGGTGACGTTATATCCTCGGAGATAGAGTATTAGAACGGGCTATCAATCTAAATATAAATATATTCAAATGGATTTTGATAGAGCAATAAATGGAATGCTTTGGTCTAACAGGCTCAGTATTGAGTGAGCAGGTTCATATGTATTTATAGCAGGAGTTGGTTTACTTTTGAGTACCTGGAACCGACACTAACCACGAAGATAGCAGTATGGTGTTATTGGACATGGTTGTGGGAGGAAGCTATCATTTTTAGATTGGGGCTGAGAGTGGACAAGATGTTTATTATGGAGTAACAAATCAAAGAGATAAGAAATCGTGAACTTTGGGAAGAATGGGTGAAGAGGGATATGCGTCTTAATGCACCACTTCAGGTTCTTGGAGCACCAATGATGTACTATTTTCGTCTGATTATGCAAGAGTTATGGCTGCAGGAGAGGTTCAGCACAAAAGCATCAACAAGTGTTACGCATATCAACACAACAATAATAAAAGTACATCAGCTTTCTAAAGCATCTGTTATGGCGAGCGGTCAGAGTAAAGAAAACGACTGACACTACACAGATAGCCAAAGCTCTGGCTGTATCAAAAGAAGAGCACAAACACAAGTGGCTATGTTACAGAATAAAAGAAGATGAGACCTAATACATTTTTAAATGGTGTAGACTTTGAAGAAATGAAGCAACAAGGAAGGGAGAATAGAAAGTATTAAGGATTATTATCAGCGTGGATGGAAGCGAATAAGTAGATTATAAGACAGTAGAAGAGTTACATGAAATAGCTAAAAAGAAAGGTTTAAATCCTCTCTGAAAGAGAAGATATCAGAAAAGTGCACAGGAATAGGAGAAAAGTAAAATACCCTAATTATGATGGTAAAGGATAATAGGCAGCAGAAGTGATAGTGGGGAGCTCGATATGGATTACATTAGAATTGATACTAATCAAGGAAGTACAAAAGGCAATTTTTGGAGATCCTAATAAGTATGAATATAATATGACTAATAAAGAAAAAGGAGGATAATATTTATAAATGAAAATAAAAATAGGTGATAAGATGGAATACAGATATAAAATATTTATTTAGGAGAAACTATAGAAGAAATTTTCCCTGAATTAAATAATAGTAATACAGAATATAGACGCTCAACTTTTGTATTATTATATAGACCTTTATGAGAATATAAAGAAGTGTATGTTTATTTAAAATTTGGAGAGAGTCTTACTAATAAAAATATTTGATGAAATTTTCAAATAGATAATACTTTTAAAAAGTAGGAATAGCACTAACTGATGAAAATAATAAATAGATATGACTTATATTACATGATGATTTTTGAAGAAGTTTATTTATCATATAAAGGAATTGGTTGTTATAGTAGATTTGCAGATAATATAATAGGTTTTTCTTTGTAAAAAGATGGAAGAAGATTTTGGTTTTCAAAAGATAAAATTAAAGTTATCTAGAATGTAAAATTTACAGAATATATATGGTTCTTTATATTGAGTAAAACATTAGATGCTGAAAATATAGAAGAAATTTATGGGCAACTAGATAACTATAAATTTACTTTTTGATATGATAACAAGAGATAAAAAGTATCAAAATTTAGAAAACAAGAGAGTTTTATAAAAACTTATAATTGATATTATATTCTAAAAACGACTGATTTATTCCATAGAAGTATATCAGTCCATATGAAAAGGAAATAACGAAGAAAATAAGTTATTATTAATTCATAACAAGGCAGCCAGGATTGAAAATATAAAAATTATGGAGGTAAAAGTTATGAGATGCAGCTGAAAGGAACTAATGGGAAAATATGCTAAAAATTGGAAAATGCTCATAAAAAGGGAAGCAACAGTAATGAAAAGAAATAGAAAATGATAAGGCACTGATAAAAATACCTTGGAAGGACAAAAACTTCAGGAGCAGCCTTGATAACACAGTCTATAGAAAGTTATGATGCTTGGATAGAAACAATAAGAAAACAAATAAAAAGAAATCTGAAAGCACCCTAACAAATATAGAGTTTAAAAAGGTTGAACTAGAAGCAATACAAAAATATATGCATAATAAAAACTAAATATCAGCTGATATAAAAGAAAATGGGTTTCAACGACTCCATTTTTCTGTTATATAAAAATAATTGATTAAAAATATGGTCGCACACTGTGACTTCTAGCACTCGTGGGGTGTCAGTCGTGAGTTAGACCATTGAGTATAGTCAGCATATATATAAATATGTATGTAGAGGTAGCAACTTTAAAAAAGCTATCAATACTACTCGAATTGCTGGAAACCCCTAAAACTAGTATAACTACAACATAGTACCTAAATAAAAATATGGTACAAAGTGTGAAAGTGGCGAAAAGCAGAAAAATATACTAGATGACATAAGGTTAAATCCTAAGTGTTAAGATAATGGGCAATCAGCAGCCAAGACCGAAAGGTAAGGTTCAACGACTATTCCTCCTGAGGGAAGTACACTAAAAGCTAGTGGAAGTGGTGAGACCCAAACAGATAGAGCTGTGGGATAAGATATAGTCTGTGCTAATAGAAATAATAAGAAGTTCATAGAGAGAACTGCATAAGTGGTAGCGTACTTATGTGAACGACAACCTCTAAAAACAGACTGAGTCAGTTTTAGGGTTCATATTTAGAAAAATTTTACTTTTTCATTTACTTATAGTATAAAAAGTGGTATACTATATATAGGTAAATGGAGGTGAAATCACATGGAAAAAAGCATATAAGTTTAGATTTTTATCCAACTAAAACTCAAATAACAATATTAAATTGTACTTTTGGTTGTGTAAGATATGTCTATAATCATTTTTAGGTTTAAAACAAGAAACTATATACAAAAGAGAAAAAGTCTATGTCATATAGTCAATGTAGCAACACTGACAGCTTTTAAAACAAGAGAAAGAATGGTTAAAAAGATGTAGATAAATTTTCTTTACAAAATTCTTTTAAAAAGATTTAGATAAAGCATATAAGAACTTCTTTTAGTGGAAGTGGCTATCCAAAAGTTTAAATCTAAGAAAGATAATAGAAAATCATACAGAACCAATTATACAAATAATAATATAGAGTTTTTAGATAAATGGATAAAAAGTACCTAAGTTGGAAAACTAAAAATAAGAGATAAAATGAAACCACAAGGAAGAATAATAAATGCAACAATAACCCAAGCACCTAGTGGAAAATATTATATATCTCTGTAGTTGTACAGATGTAGAAAGTAGAAAAATTAGAAAAGTACAAATAAGAATGTTGGAATAGATTTAGGGTATAAAGGACTTTGCGCTTACCAGTGATGAAATCTCAATAGAAAATCCAAAAATATTTACAAAAATCTTTGAATAAACTAGCAATATTACAAAGAAAACTATCACGAAAAACCAAAGGGTAGTTCAAATAGGAATAAAGCTAGAATAAAAGTAGCAAAGATTATTTGAGAAAAATATCAAATCAAAGAGAAGATTTTTGCAAAAAGTTATCAACAATGCTAATAAAAAGAATATGATATTATCTGTATGGAAGACTTTACAAGTAAAAATATGGTAAAAATCATAAATTAGCAAGAAATATTGTAGATGTATCATGGAGTGAATTTAATAGAATACTAAGTTATAAAGCGAAATGGTATGAAAAGAACAATAGTAAGAGTAGATAAATTTTTGCAAGTAGTCAAATATGTAATTGTTGTGGATATAGAAATGAAGAAGTAAAAAGATTTAAGTGTGAGAGAATGGACTTGTCCAGTATGTGGAGCTAGTACATAATAGAGATATAAATGCAGCAAAAACATACTAAAAAGAAGGACTAAGGATATTAGGTATAGAATTGCTTAAATATACAATATATGAACCGTAGGAACTATGGGGATAGCTTGGTAAATTTGGTTGGCTAACAGAAGCAACTACTACCAAGAACCCCTGCGACTCTAGCACTCGTAGGGTGTCAGTCGTGGGAGGTTCAGTAAAACAAAAATACAATACAATAAAAAAGAGACCAGTTAAAGGTAATAAAAATGAATATTTTTGGAGTAGAAGTTTTACAGTGTTGAGTGTTGGTGGAGCAAGTAAGGAGGAGGAAATGAAGGCAATTAAAAGCATATAAATTCAGAATATATCCTACCTTAGAACAAGTAATCTTTTTCTTAAAAAAACTTTGGTTGTGTCAGAAAAGTTCATAATCTTATGTTAGATGATAGGAAGAAAGGTTATGAAGAATACAAATCAACAGGAATTAAAACTAAATATCCTACTCCTGCTAAACTATAAAGAAGAATATCCTTATTTAAAGAAGTTGATAGCTTAGCTCTTGCTAATGCACAATTAAATTTAGAAAAGGCTTTTAAAAATTTTCTTAAAAGAAGATTTTGGTTTTCCAAAATATAAATGTAAATCTAACCCAGTCCAAAGCTATACTACAAATAATCAAAATACAATATATATTAAAGATAGCTACATAAAACTTCCTAAATTAAAAATCGCTAGTCAAAATCAAATTACATAGAAAAATAGAAGGTATAATTAAATCAGTAACAATAAGTAAAAACAGTGCTTGACCATTATTTTGTTTCAATATTATGTGAAGAAGAAATAGAAGAATTACCAAAAACTAATAAAAATATTGGAATAGATTTAGGAATAAAAAGAATTTGCAACAATGAGTGATTGTATAAAAGTAGAGAATTTAAAGCTATCAAAAGAATATGAGAAAAACTGAAAAAGAGAACAAAGAAAACTATCAAGGGAGATGTAAAATTGCTAAAGATAGCAAAAACTATCAGATAGTAAGAATTATCAAAAACAAAAGAAAAAGTAGCAAAAAAATACATAATAAAAATTAGAAATAAAAGAAAAAGACTTTATAAATAAGTTGAGTACAAAAATTATCAATAACACGATATAATTTGTATAGAAGACTTAAATATAAAGGGAATGTTAAAAATCACAAATTAGCAAAAAAGTATATCAGATGTAAGTTGGAGTGAATTTGTAAGACAACCAGAATATAAAGCAAATTGGTATAGAAGAAAGATTATAAAGGTATCTACATTTTTATCCAAGTAGTAAGACTTGTTCTAGTTGTGGTAATATAAAAAGAAACACTAAAATTATCAGAAAGAATATATCATTGCGAATGTTGTGGACTAGAAATAGATAGAGATTACAATGCAAGTATAAATATATTAAGAAAAGGTTTAGAAATATTAAAAGAAGAAAAAGTAAGTTAAAAATATATCAGGGTAGGGACTACCCTGAAGAGCTTTGGTAAATATATGTGGCTAATAAAAGCACATATCTTCCAAAGAAGCTCCCACTTCTACAAGTGGGAGCAGTTCACATTATCCAAAACATTGTGCTAATAATTGGGATGCAATTGAAGATTTTTATCTATGATGTTGTTCTCCCAAAAATTGTTTTTACAAAATTGGGATAGTATAAAAAGAAAAATTACCTCAAGATACAATAATTTTATTTTAGATAAGATAAATCCAAAATACAGCACAGTTTTATATGAATAAAATGAAAACATTTATTCAGCTTTTTCTCTAATGAATCAAAAAGGAAAATTATTGCTAGTTTACAGCATTCAAGAGATGCAGTAAAATAAATCGTTAGGAGTAAAAATAAATTATGAAAAAGGGTAATATAAAAAAAGTAATAAAATGAGAATAAAGAAAATAGGACAGAATTTTTGCTTATTAATTTTTGATTATGAAGATGGGAATGATTATTTAGCAAAAGATATTTAATAAAGAATTTAATATGAGAGTAGAAGAAAAAGAAAGATTATATTTGGTTTAATATAATTAAATTATGTGATACTTGTTATGAATTATTGTGGCATGAAGATATAGGAAATATAATTTATTCACTTGAACAAGATGAAGACACAGTTAATGAACTTGAATTAAGGTTACAGAAAGTTCTAGATGTATTGAATATCAAAATACTAGAAAGTAATTAATCATAATAGGAAGGAGAAATTTATGAGAGGACATGCAGTATATTTCTTTATGTTAAAAGATGATTTAATTGAAAGTTTTAAAAGAGTAGAAGAAAAATTAGGGGGACTTCAATATGTTGTTCATACATTTTATGATGAACCAAAAATTTGAAATGTTTGACAGTATAGAAAAATAACTGATATTGGGTTAATAAACACCTATTGAACCTAATTATTTTTATTGCATTAAAAATGAAAAATTTTCTATGAGAGAAATTAAACTAAAATCAGGAGAATTATGTTATGATATTCAAGATAAACAAGGATTTTACAATTTTTCCTTCTGGAATATTTGAAAATTCAAATTGTGTGAACTATCTCATGACTAACACCCCTACGAGTGCTAGAGTCGAGGAGCTTCATAAGACAACTGAAAAAGTAAGTTATCTTCTAAGAGTTTGGTTTTTAAACCCTTATTCTTTTGGCTAGTCCACACAGCCACTACTGGATAAGACTTACGTCTACACCGCTACTTTTTATCTGTATATTATATTTAAAAAGAACAACTATACAGAACAGTGAATATTTTACAGCTACTGTTTACTAGCCTTAACTCCATATATTCAGTTGCTAATGTTCTAAATATATTATACGCTAAAAACTAGTAAAATTGCAAATTTTAGTGCAACATTTTTCAATGTTGGTGTTATTCATACCCTACGAGTACATGTCTCACGGCTAACACCCTACGAGTGCTAGAGCCACGAGTGTTCTAACACATTTAATAAAACGTGGAGATAAATACTGCTTGCAGAAACTGATTCAAGATTAATGTTATTTAAAGAGCTGAAAAAGTATATTAAAGAATTCTATGAAGATAAATAGAGGTATATCAACATATGTAGAGTAAGTCAATTATTGAAAATAAAGAAAAATATAGAATTCCTTATGGAAGTCCAGCTTCTCCACCAGAAGAAGATTTTGATATAAGTGATGTGGTTTGGCGAAAAAAGGAAGAAAGAAAAAGATTAAAATATAGGAAAATCTAAGAATTTTTGTTTATTTGTCAAATAGTGTTAATAAACTATGACCTGATAGAATTAAGAGAATTTTTGAGAATAGAAAAACTTAAAATTCTCTTTTTGTAAAATAATGGCGAAATTATTCTCGCCATTATTAGATATTTCATAGCCAAATATGATATAATGGCTACTGAGGGAGTACTATTTTGAGGAAATTTAATTATTTAAAAACTTATGGAACTATCTTTACCTGTTAATATATATCATACTATTGCAAAGATTCACGAATATAAAGGAAACAGGAACCTATGTAGAAAATTATTCAGACATTTTTAGAGATGATAGATGTTGCTAAAATACAAAAGTACAAAGTCTTCTAATGCTATTGAAGGAATTTATACCAGTGATACAAGACTTAAGGAACTGATGAATAAAAAGTAGAACCCTAAAACTAGAAATGAAGAAGAAATTGCAGGATATAGACATGTGCTTGATATCATCCATGAAAATTATGCATATATAGAATTTAATAAAAATGACATTCTAACACTTCATAATCAGTTATATTCTTATTCCTATATAAATAACAAGGGAAATTTAAGACTATGGATAACACCATTGTAGAAGTAGATGCTTTAGGAAATAAAAAGTACGATTTCAGCCAGTAAGCAGTTTTGAACGGAACATTACTTTGATGAAATGGTGGAAGCTTACAAGAAAGCAGTGAAAGAAAATATTCCACCATTAATTCTTGATACCTGCACTTATCCATGATTTCTTATGCATTCATCCCTTTGATGATGGTAATGGAAGAATGAGTAGGATACTAACACTTCTTTTACTTTATAAGTTCGATTATTTTTGTTGGAAGGTATATCAGTAGTAGAAATGCTCATTGAAGAAAGCAAAGAATCTTATTATAAAGAATTACAAAAACTCCAGTGAAAAAATGGCATACTGGAGAAAATGATGAGCTTCATTCATAAAAGTATATGCTAGGGTTTTCTTAAAAGCATATAAAGAATGTGATGACAGATTCAATCTAATTGAAAAGAAAAATTAACTTCAGCAGAAAGGGTATTTTTCTGTTATTCAAAAATCATTAGAGCCACTTTCAGATATTATGATTCTTTGCTCGAATATATCACAAAGAACGATAGAAAGAGCTTTAAAAAGAATTACAGTGAGAATGAAACAGATAAAACAGGTAGGTAGTGGTCGTTCAACAAAATATATAAAGATTTAAATTTATTTTAATAAATAAAAATTATTCATAGAAATTTTACGATTTCTATTGTAAAATAATATAGAAAGTGAAATGTAAAAAATTGATATAAATAAAATGAAAACAGTGAGTTATTTAATTTCTACACAGGTTATTGCGACGTCCATTATTGTTGAAAAGAGCCTTTTGTGGAGCTCTTGAAACACTAATGGCAGGCAAGTAGCCAATAAGAATTAGTTTAGTAATGAACAGTTTTCATTATATAGGGAGCAATAAAAATGAATAAGCATAGTTTTAATGTTTTAGAATTTGATAAATTAAAAAGAACTAATTTTAGAAAAATATCGTAATTGATGATAATAGAGAAGTTATAGAAAATTTAGAGCCATATAAAGACTTATCAGCACTTAATAATGAATTAAAAACTGTTAAAGATTTTATGGATTTAATTTCTTTGATGGTGGTTTTGAAGCTGTTGGGCTTAGAAACATCAATAGTCTTATGGATAAAATAAAAACTTATAGGTACTTATCTTGAAGTTGAAGAACTTTGGGATATCAATGTGAATTTAAGAACTGTAAGAGTTTTTAAGGCTAGATTAGATGAGTTAGGAAATATAAACAACTTAGAGATACAATAGGAAATATTCCTAATTTAAGAATGATAGAAGATATGATAAACAAAACTATCAATCCTGAAAAGAAATAAAAGATGATGCCTCTCTGATTTAAGAGATATCAGACTACATACTTTAAAATATGAATATTAAAAAGAAAGTTTGAAGAACTTTTTGATGAACCTCTCTAGCAAATGCTTTCCAAGAAAGAATAATAACAGAGAGAGATGAAGAATGGTAACTCCTGTAAAATTTGATTTTAAAGGACTTATCAAAAGGTATAGAACACGATAGAAGCTCAAGTGGACAAACAGTTTTTATTGAGCCACTTTCAATAGTTTCTCTAAACAATAAAATGAGAGAATTAGAAACAAAAAGAAAAGAAGAAATTAGAAAAATCTATTGAGAATAGCAGAACAATTAAGAAATAATAGAGATGATATAGTAGCTATTGAGATAAAGCCTTATATTTAGATATATTAAATGCTAAATCTATCTATGCAGTAGATAATAAATGCGAAATTCCAACAGTTAGCAATAGAGAAGTTTTATTCTTAGAAAAGGCAAGACATCCCTTTTATAGATAAGGATAAGGGTTGTTCCTTTAACTTTTGAAACAGGGAAAAGATTATGATATCTTACTTATAACATGACCAAATACAGGGGAAAACTGTTGCCTTAAAAACAGCAGGGCTTTTAACTTTAATGGCACTTTCAGGTATACCAATTCCTGCCTCAGAAAACTCTAAAATTGGATTTTTGAAGAGTTTTTGCAGATATAGGAGATGAACAAAGTATAGAGCAATCTCTATCTTCATTCTCAGCACATCTGAAGAATGTGAAGGAAATCTTAGCAGGAGTTACTAAAAATTCATTGGTATTACTTGATGAATTAGGTTCAGGAACAGATCCTATAGAAGGAGCAGCTTTTGCAATGGCAGTTATAGATTACTTAAATGAGAAGAAAGCTAAATCTTTTATAACTACTCACTCATAGCCAAGTAAAAGCCTATGGTTACAATGAAGAAGGAATAGAAACTCGCCTCAATGGAATTTAATACTGATACACTTTTCTCCAACATACAGACTATTGGTTGGAATAATCTGGGGAAAGTAATGCCTGAACTATTGCACATAAAAAGAATGGGCTTACCAGAGATATAATTTCTAAGGCAAGAGCATATATAAGTGAAGATAATAAAAAGTTGAAAAATGATAGAAAATATCAAGACTAAATCTCAAGAATTAGATGAAATGAGAGAAAGATTTGCAAGATTACAAGAAGGAAGCAGTAGCTTGATAGAGAAAGAGCAAACAAGAAACTTATAATAGAAAAACAAAAGAATGAAATCATTAAAGCTGCTTTTGGTGAAGGAAGCAGAGAAAAATGATGAATGAAAATGAGCAGCAGGTACCAGCACTTGTTGAAAAATACAACATGAAGAAAAGAATAAAGAGGATGCAAAACAAATTCAAAAAGAACTTAAATATGTTATCTCACTGCACTTAGAGAAGAAAAAGATAAGACAGTGGAAGTTGTTAAAAAGATTAAAACTAAGGTTAATCTTTAAAGTTGGAGATAGAGTTTTTGTTAAAAAGTATGAAACTCAATTTGCCAATATTTTAAAAGATTAACACATCTAAAGAAAGTGCAAGTGTACAAGGGAATTTTAAAATTAGAAGTCCTTTTTGAAGAAATAAAAATAGTAGAAGAGAAAGAGAAAAAGTATACAATGTAGACACCTATAAGAAAAACTCCTGTAAGAAGTGAAATAGACTTAAGAGGAAAGATGGTAGATGAAGGTATCTATGAGCTAGAAACTTATTTAGATAGAGCTACTTTTAAATGGATATACAGAAGTTTATGTAATCCATGGAGAAAGGAACAGGAGCTTTAAGAGAAGGAATATTGAAATATTTAAAAACTCTAAATATGTAAAAGAATACAGAATAGGTGGACATGGCGAGGGAGGACTTGGATGTACAGTGGTGACTCTAAAATAGAAAAGAAAGTTACTTTTATTCTTGCAGCAGCAGGACAGGGTAAAAGAATGAATATGAGCCTAGCCAAACAGTTTTTAGAATATAAAGGTGAACCACTTTTTTACTCCTCTTTAAAAATTGCTTTTGAAAATCAGTACATAGATGATATTATTATTGTAACGAATAAAGAAAACGTAAAAATATAAGAGAATTTTGTGAAAACAAAGCTATTATCGAAAGTCAAATATATTGTTGAAGGTGAAGGAAAGACAATATTCTATTTATAATGCAATAAAAAGATAGAAAACACAGATATTGTCATAATTCAAGATGCAGCGAAAGACCATTTTTAAAAGATAAGTATATGAGAAAGTTTAAAAATTTTAGATAATACTTGTGATGGAGCAATTATTGCTGTAAAATGTAAGGATACGATTAAAGTTGTTGATGAAATGGTATAACAGTAGAAACACCAAATAGAAATAACTTAATGCAGTACATGACACCACAAACTTTTAAATTTGAAATTTTTAAAAAGGCACATCAAATAGCTAAAGAGAAAAATATCTTGGCCACTGATGATGCAAGTTTAGTGGAAAATATCTCTGGTAGGATAAAATTTATCCATGGAGATTATGATAATATTAAAATTACAGTACAAGAGGATTTAAAAATATTGAGTAAGGGACGAATGAAATGATAAAGATTTACAATACACTGACAGGGCATTTAGATGAATTTAAACCAATAAAAGAAAATGAAGTGTCTATGTATGTCTGTACCAACAGTGTATCACATTCATATAGGAAATGCAAGACCAGCTATTTTCGATATCAGTGAGAAGATATCTAGAATATAGAGGATATAGGCAACTTTATGTTCAAAACTTTTACAGATGTTGATGATAAGATGATAAATAAAAGGCAAACGCTGAAAATGTGTCAATAAGAGAGCATGAAAGATATATAAAAAGCATACTTTGAAGATACAGCTCAAATGAATGAAGATGGATGATAAGACCTAAGGCAACTGAGATATATGGACGGAATGATGAAATATTATTAAATCTTTTAGTTGATAAAGGTTATGCTTATGAATCAAATGAGATGTATATTTTGAGTAAAATATAAAGAAGGTTATGGAGAACTTTCAAAACAAAATATAGAAGACTTAGAAAGTGGAGCTAGAATAGATGTAAATGAAATAAAAAGATGCACTAGACTTTGCTCTATGGAAATCATCTAAACCTGTGCAAGTTGATTCACCTTGGGGAAAGGTGAGACCTGGTTGGCATATAGAATGTTCAGCTATGTCAAAGGAGATATCTGGATGTTTTGATATACATGGTGGAGGATTAGATGGTATTTCCACATCATGAGAAATGAAAGTGGCACACAGTCAAAGGGGTGCTGGCGTGGAGATGTGTGTACTCGCAGATATTGGATGCATAATGGTTAGTATAAATATAGATGTTGATGTCTAAAATCATCTGGGTTCTTTTATGGCACTTTAAGAGATGTTTTAAAACGTTTGAAGGTGAGAGTTATAAGACTTTTTGTTCCTGAGGTTCTCGTTATAGAGAAGAAGACCTGTAGGATTTTTCTGACACTGGAGATTAAATCAGGCAAAAGTCTTCTCTTGAGAAGAATAGAAAATGGTTTAAAGAGAATAGGAACTAAATGGAGATTTAGATGGTACCAAATGATTGTCAAGAACTTTTAGCAACTAAAAGAAATGGAAGCTAAGTTTATAGAAGCTATGGATGAAGATTTTAACACTGCTCAAGCTTTTAGGACATGTTTTTGAGTTAGTAAAATCAGTTAACAAAGCTTTTAGATGAAGAGATTTCTCAAAAACTGCTATAGGAAGTTTTAGATGAAGTTTATTCATATCTTGTTATGATAATAGAAGAGTTTTAGGGATTAAATTAAAATTAGAAGCTGAGTAAATAATATTTTCTGCTGATTTGATAGAACTTATACTTGAACTTAGAAAGATGCTAGAGAACAAAGAATTGGGCTCTCATCTGATAAAAATAAGAGACAGACTTTTTAGAATTAGGAATAAAGATAAAAGATGGAAAGGATAAGACATATGGACAATGTAGATAAATTATCAACAAAGGACATAAGAGATTACACTGAGGTTTTGGAATTGCATTTATAGGAGATGCTATTTGGGAATTGGAAATAAGAAGATATTATTTACAGTTTGGCTACAATATTCCAACTTTAAATAAGTATGTCAAACAGTTAATGCAAGATATCAAAGCCTAATCTATAAGCAAAATTATAGAAGAGCTAGATGAAGAATTTAAGGTCATAGGAAAAAGAGCTAAAATAGTAATATACAAACTTTTCCAAAGACTTTGTACAGTGATGGAATATAAAGGCTACGGCTCTGAGGCTGTTGTTGGAGCAATGTATTTACTTAATAAAGAAGAAGAAAGTAAATTATAAATATAGTTATAAAGGGAGAATAGTGATGATTTTTAATTTTAGAGCAAACAGAAGTATAGGAATCGACTTAGAACGTGACACATTAGTATATAGTAAAGAAAACATAAATAGTTTTAAATGAACCATCTGTTGTGGCAGTTGAAAAAGAAACAAAAAGTATTAGCTGTTGGAAATGAAGCAAGAGAATGCTTGGAAGACTCTGATACAATAGTTGCAGTTAAACCTTAAGTGAAGGGGTAATTGCAGATTACGATAACAGAAGCTATGATTAAATACTTTATCAAAAAGATATTTGGTTCATATAGCTTTTTATGCCAGAAATTATGATATGTGTGTATCTATTGATGTTACTGGTGTGGAAAAGAGAGCCGTCTTAGAAGCAGCAATATCAGCTGGAGCAAAGAAGGCATACTTAATAGAAGAAGCAAGAGCAGCAGCTCTAGGTTCAGGAATGGATATAGTAGCTCCTGAAGGAAATATGATAATAGATATCGGTGGGAGGATTCACTGACGTGGCTATAATCTCTTTAGGTGGAACAGTTGTAAGTAAGACTCATAAGAGTTGCAGGAAATAACTTTTGACAATGATATAGTAAAATATGTAAAGAAAACATATAATCTTTTAATTGGAGACAGACAGCAGAAGAAATAAGAATAAAAATAGGTACAGCTTTAGCCTTTAGAAGAAGAAGAAACATGGAAGTAAAAGGTAGAGACTTATTAATGGGATTACCTAAAGTTATAACTATAACTTTCTGAAAGGAAGTGAGGGAGCTATAAAAAGACCCTTGCGACCAAAATATTACAATGTATAGAACTGTTCTTGAAAAACTCCACCTGGAATTAGCAGCTGATATAGTTGATAAAGGTATGAGTGATGACAGGAGGAGGTTCATTAATCAGAAACTTCCCTGAAATGATGACAAAATATACTAACTTGAAAGTAAACTTAGCAGAAAAATCCATTAGAAAGCATGTTGTTATAGGAGCAGGACTTGCTTTAGATCAAATAGATGTTCTTAGAAAATAGAAAAGGGGCTGAGAAAGATAAAAATGTGGATGAATTTTCAAAGAATGAATTATCATTTAATAGAGAGCAGGAACTTATTTATTTTACGGGACGATTTAGATTATAGAGATGCCCCTAGAATTTTCAGCAGATGTCATTCTCAAGAAATATAGAAAATGAAGATGAAAGAAATCTAAGATAAAAAGATGTGACTTTAAGGAATCTATACAGTGATTTAATGGTAGTAGATAACTTAAATATAGATACAGTAAGAGATATCATAAAAAGACCTATACTAGCTCTCATGAAGGGGAGCTAAGGTTTTTATATTAAAAATATTCAAGATATAAGAAAAGAAAGTGCAAAATGCAATGCTTAAAAATTATTGAAGAGCCTACTAGGGATAACTTCTTTATTTTAATATCTAAAAGATTAAATATATTGTCAACAATAAAAATCAAGATCAATTATTTATAGAATTAGAAAATCAACCCTGAAGAATTAGGGGTTGATAAGTATGTTCATAACTTTTTCTTGGGAATCTCAAAATGATATAGTAGAGATATATGGAACAAGAAATAGATTTGATGCTAGAGAAGTCATATAAATCTATTGCTGGAGTTCTAAAAAGAATATGAGAAAGATATTGTAGTAAAAATAGATCTATATAAGTGCTTTGAGAAATTTTGTACAAGAATCTACAAGTTTAAAAATATGAAAAATTAAGTTTGCTGGAAGATATTTACTCAAATGCAAGTAAGGAGAGTATAAACTTAATTGTTGACTATATTATTAATCTAGTTAAGAAAAATAAGAATTTAAAAGAAAAGTTGGAATATAAAAAGATGTTAAGGTATCCAGTGAATATGAAATTAGTATTGATCAATTTACTGTTAGTGTTTAAAAGGAAATTGAGATGAGTTTTTATCTATATATGTTGAGATGTGAAGATGGAAGTATCTATACAGGCACCGCTAAGGACTATTTAAAGAGATATGAGGAGCATCTAAGTGGAAAAAGGTGCTAAATATACAAAAGTCACTATAGGTAAAAATAGAAAGGGTTTTTCTTTGTGAAAATAGATCCATAGCTTGTATCTTAGAAAAGTGAAATAAAAATTAACAAAAGATAAAAAGAAGCAATAATAATTGAGCCCGATAGCTATGTAAAAAGAACTTGAAAATATTAGAAAAATAAAAATTTTATTTATTATGTTTGACAGAATGTTATAAGTATGATATTATAGTGAATGTCCTGAGAGGGACAAACAAATATAAATGCCTGGATGGCGGAATAGGTAGACGCACCGACTTAAAATCCCGTGGTACTTAGTACCAGTGCCGGTTCGATTCCGGCTCTAGGCACCATTTATATTCTTATCGCGGGTAGAGCAGTCTGGCAGCTCGTCGGCCTATAACCCGAAGGTCGTAAGTTCAAATCTTACCCCCGCCACCAAAAATTAAATAGTAACAAGGATTATGCGAATAGCTCAGTTGGTAGAGCGTCAGCCTTCCAGCTGAATGTCGCGAAGTTCGAACCTCGTTTCGCTCCAATTATTTTATGCGTCATTAGCTCAGTTGGTGAGCACACGACTTTTAATCGTGTTGTCACAAGTTCAAATCTTGTATGACGCACCATTCATATGTATCTGTAGCTCAGCTGGATAGAGCAACGCCCTTCTAAGGCGTGGTCAGCTCGAATCTCCAGATACGCCCTATACGTGATCCATAGCTCAGTTTGGTCAGGAGCACTCGGCTCATAACCGAGTGGTCGCTGGTTCGAGTCCAGCTGATCCACCATAACAAAACCGCCCTGTTCGTTCAGTGGTTAGGACATCAGATTTTCACCTGGGAAAACAGGAGTTCAATTCCTCCCACGGGGTACCACAACACGGAAGGCTATCCCACTGGTAAGGAACCGGTCTTGAAAAACCGGCGTCGTAAGACTTTCAGAGTTCGAGTCTCTAGCCTTCCGCCATCTATTAATTAGTAAGTAGGAGCCCAGATAGCTCAGTCGGTAGAGCAGGGGACTGAAAAATCCCCGTGTCGGTGGTTCGATTCCGCCTCTGGGCACCATTTTTAAAAATGGTCGCATAGCTCAGTTGGGAGAGCACCTGCCTTACAAGCAGGGGTCATAGGTTCAAGTCCTATTGTGACCACCATTTTTACTTTATGGCGTGTAGCTCAGTTGCTTAGAGCGCCTGCCTGTTTAGCGCAGGAGGTCTCGAGTTCGAGCCTCGTCACTCCCGCCATAATAAAATAACCAAACATAGTTGGAGAATAAGATTATCTTAAAAATTCTCTTTATTTAAAAATAAATCACATTATATTTAGAGTTTTATCTTTATAAAATTCTAACACAATAATAAGAGATTTTAAAAAGTAAAGATATAGAGTGAAGGTTATTAGAAATAGTTTATTCTTAAATGAAAAATTGACAATTAAGGAAAATATGGTTATTTGTCAAATAGTGTTGATAAAAAGTTAGACTATGACTGATGTAATTAAGAGAATTTTTGAGAATAAAAACTTAAAAATTCTCTATTCGAACTAAATCGCATTATTGCATTATTAAGCGCTAATTGAAATAATACACTGCTTGAATTAATACGCGCTTTTTAAAATTACTGAAATTTGAATATCCAAATGCTGTTCTCTTTTATTGATTTTTATTTTATTGTTTAAACCCTATTAAACCATTAGTAATATTTGATTCAAAACATATTTCAATATATTTCATATATAAGAGTTTTAGAGCTATTATCATTTTTCTTTAGAAATTTTTCTTTACTAGCTAAATATTTTTACTATTTCTTCAAATCTTTTTAAAGTTATTATGTTTTATTGCTTGGATATCTTGGTATACATTAAAAGTTAGCCTCTAATTCAGGACATTTTATCTAGTAGATAATCTACTTTTATCTTTACTACTAAGTTTGCGCTTAAAACTTTGACAATAATAGTTTACTCGACAAAGATTGTGATAATATTTTAACAATGATTTCCAAAAATAGCTTTTTAGCTTTCTTTTTAATGGCTCATCTTGAATTGAATTTCATAATAGATATTCTAGTTTGGTTAAATGCTCTATTAACAAGATTAACTATATGAAATTTATCTATACTATTTTTGCATTAGGAAAGATAAATTAAAACTAGACTAATGTATGGAGTTACATATCCATGCAGATATATTTTATATTATTTCTAGCTTCTAAAGAAAATCTTGAAAATATTCTGTGAGAGAATGAGGTCTTCTATCTCTACGATATCGATAATGTTCTTACTATGATAGTCAGCAAAACAAAGGACATGAGCGCCACAATGGGTTTTTAACAGATTTAAATTCATCAATACAAATAGCTTTGCATGGGTAATGTTCTCTATTAACTTTAAAATCAGAATGACAGCTATCCATTATTTCTTTGTACAGAAGCAATAGAAATATTATATCTCTTAGCAATAAATGTAAGTGATGTATTTTCTTTAAGTTCAAGAGCAATAGTATACTTAAGATTATTAGATATGATAGAGTTGTCACCAACAATGTTAGTGGAAGGGGAGAAAGTCTTTCTACAATCCCTACACATAATCATTCGATAGTAGCTCAAGCTCACATTGTAATTTTGAATAGGAATATATTTAATTTTACGAATTTTGAGCCATTTTAACAATATTTTTAGAATTACAATGATGACAAGCAGTAATTAGACTTAAGAAACTTTTAAAAACTTTAACTAGATAATTACCTTTTTGAGTAACTTGACAATATTCTTCTTCTGAAAAGAAATATTATCATCTTGAATATTTAAGAAATTTTTGATAAGATTAGATAGAGACAATGAAATCACTTCCTTTTGAGTTATTTTTTGGCGATTTAATTTTAACAGAAAATTTTTATTGTCTCAACTTTTTATTAAAAATGGTGTTGATAGAAATTTCTTCTATCAACACCATTTATTATGCAACCGGAAAAATGAGGTATAATAATAGGTACAATTTATTCTAAAATTATAAAAGGATAAATTTGTAGTATTATTTTAGAAATGAGGTATGAAAATGTGGTGCAAGACTTGTAATAGAAACAAATGAAAAAGTGTTGCCCTATCGGTCAATCAACACTGTTGAAGATTTACCTGTTGAAGTTTATTGAGTGTAAAGAATGGGAAATACCAATTATAAAACAGATAAATCAAGTTGATGAAAGAAATATGTCCAATGTGTGATGGGAAAGTAGAGTATTTTGAGTAAGGATATAAGACCAAGCTTTCCAGAAGAACGATTATTACTTGAATTATTATTAGAAAAGAAGTAAATAGTTTAATAAAAGTGTTCAGTATGGGCTTCAGACAATAAATATTTTATTGATGGTAGATAATTCAAAAATAAAGTTTTTAATGAATTAGAACCCCAAAAAATTTAAGAAAAATTAGATGAATACCAAAAATATAATTCGTATGAAAAATTTAATGAACAGATTATAAAATTCGTAGAAGCTAATAAATATAGATATTTGTATTTAGTAGATGAATCAAAACGAATTTATACTGCTGAGAAATATGAAGAAGAAAAATTGTAATTTCATTTTTCTGGTGAAAAAGATTCTACAGTTGTAGCGGATTTGGTAATAAATGCATTAGGAAATCCTAGTTTAGTTCATATATTTGGAGATACTAGCTCTAGAATTTCAGACTACTATGGAGTATGCAGAAAGATATAGAAATTCTCATAGACAAGCTATATTTCAGATAGCTAAAAATAATGAGCAGATTTTATGTCAGTATGTGACGATATGGGATCATCCAGCAAGAATGATGAGATGGTGTTGTTCTATGTTTAAAACTGCATCAATAACAAGAGTATTGAATAATTTATATAGAGAAGAAGAATATTAACTTTTTATGGTATAAGAAAGTCAGAATCTTTAAGTGAGTAAGTATAATAGAGTTGAAGGAAATTCAGAATCAATAAAAATTCAAAAACAAACTGTCAGCATCTCCAATATGGTCAGATGTTGATATATGGTTATATATTTTGACAAAATAGATTTCAATGAAGCTTATAGGAGAGGATATGATCGAGTAGGGTTGCTGGTGTTGCCCTAATAATAATTTAAGAGCACAATTCATGTCTGCTATATATATGCCAGAGAAATCTAAAGAATGGAGAGATTTTTAATTGAGTTTGCTAAGAGAATAGGAAAAGGCAGATGCTGAGAAAATTATGTTGATACTGGAATGTGGAAAGCTAGACAAGGTGGGAAATGGATTAGTTTCAAGTGATTATAAAAATAAAAGTTTACAAATTGCACAACGGAAGAGCACGCAAAAATATATAAAACAAGGAAAGTATTAATGAAGAATTGATTAACTTTATTTATTCCTTTTGGAAAAATAGCTCCAGAGTTGGTCAAAAACTTCTACAAGAAGTTATAATTTTGAGATCATAAAACAAATGTCTCTATAATATCTATACAGCCTTTTTGGAAGAGATTCAGAAGGATGATCTAGTAAAGATAAAAACATTAAATGTTTCTGATCATGAAAACTTACAAAAATGATAGCATATCAAGTAAAAATTTAATGCAGTAGAAAAATGTTTTAAAAATGCGAATCAATTTTGTAAGGTAGGAGCGATTTTCATAACTGGAAATACTTATAATATAAGGCGTTAGTAAATGTGTTCATTGTAAGATGTGTGTAATCCAAAGTATGAAAGTGGAGGCTGCATGATGGATAAATATTTAAGAACAAAAGAGAATAGAAAGGTAAAATAGAAATAGAAATTTAGAGCTCATGAAACCTAAGAAAAGGATGGTTAAATAAGGGATAAAGCAAGTAAAAATAAAAGCAGATGTTTTTACAGATAAAAAGAAAAATCCTATGGATATTTTTTGGGATAGGTTCTGAATATGGTAAAATCATTACGTTATTGGCTACAAGCAACAGGACTTACAAAAGAAAATACAAGTGGGGAAAAGATATCAACAATTTATAGAATTAGGGCGAAATTATTTATTCGAATGATAGATATTTAGAAGAATTAGGAACTTTTATTTTCTTTTACATTATAAAATTAGTTACAAATAAAGAAGAAACAACATCATGGTATTATAATGTATTTAATCAATTAGAATTTAATAAAGATGAATTTGTAAATGAGATTAGTAAGTATATTTCAATAGAAGGAAATGATGTGGCTTTACGTTCTTTAAATGATGATTTTTAATTGTATAATAAATACTTATATATCAAGAGTGAAATTAAATGTAGAAAAGTGTCAGCAGAAAGAATATTGATAGTCCATTTGGAGAACTTTTCTTATAAATATATCTAGTAAAGGTAAAAATTATAGATATAAAAAGATGTTAGTGAAGGCTAGTGCAATGAGATCCTTGAGATAGCTCTTGCAGTTATAGTAGAAGAAGCAAAAAGGCGAAACTAGTATTCAATTAAATCATTTATTAAATAATCCTTGTAATATTGGAAAAGTATTCAACTTAGATGCAGTATCAATGTTAGAGTTATTACATAGTATAGAAAAATTGGAAAGATTAAAATACATTAGAACAGCAGGATTAGATATAATTATGATAAATGAGAAACTTAGTTTTTAGAATGTGTAGAAAAATTATTATAAAAAGAATAAAAATAGATTTGAGGTAAAAGTATGACTAAAATGGTTTCTGTTGCAAAAAGGCTTTTCAACATTCTGTAAATATAGGATATGATCTTTATAATGATGAAAAAAATAAAAATTTTATTCCAACGACTTCATCTCTATCACTTTTTAGAGAATGTGTTATTAAGTACAAATATAGGTGCAACAAATAGAGCAAGAATCCTATAGGAGCATATAGGGAAAGGAAAAATCTCATATTGTTTTAATGATTCTCTCTATTCTTTTAAAAAGAGATTTAAAAATATTTGAAAAAACTTTTTATAGAGGATTTTCCTAGAATAAAGAAAATTATAAGTAATTATTATGAAAGTGATAATAAAAATTTTACCTGTTGTGATCACTGGTTCTAACACAAGTTTATCTCGAAAGCATTTTTATTATCCTTAGAAAGAACTTTTAAGTGAGAATAATTTGTTAGACTTTATGCCAGAAAACAAAATTACAAAGCCAGCAGTATTAACAATTAAACGTTGGAAAGATGAATTTCCAGAAACTTTATTAAAATTAGAGAATATAAGCGGTAAAAAGTTGAAGATCTAATTAATAGCTTAGAAAATTATGATATTGAAATCTATAAAATTTTTGAAGAAATCATCCTCTGCTAACTTCAGGAAGCAAGTTTAATCCTTTTAGGGTTTGATATTGTAGAATTGTATGAAATAGTTTCCAAAAATTAAAAATAAAAAGGATATAGTGGAATATATGTTGTGTATGATGAATTTAGTAAATATTTAGAAGCAAATATAAGTACTGCACAGTAAGTGATACGAAAATGCTTCAAGATTTTGCTGAAAAATGCTCAGGAACAACTGAAACACAATTACATTTGATGTTAATTTCTCATAAGGAAATATCTAATTACATAGATAAATTACCTAAACAAAAATAGATGGTTGGCGTGGGATTTCAGAGAGATTTGAACATATTCATTTGAATAATAATTTTTCTCAAAGCTACGAAATAATTGGGAATGTTATTCAACATAAAAATAATTTATGGAAAGAATTTTATAGAAGTAATGAGAAAATATTCAAGGCTGTATTCCATTTATGAAGGACATACTATTTTTCTGATGTATCAGTCGATATATATAATAAGAGTTGTTATCCTTTACACCCTGTATCAATTTTTATTTTTGCCTAGATTGTCAGAAAGAGTAGCTCAGAATGAAGAACTTTATTTACCTTTCTTTCATCTCAAGGAGAAAAACATTTTTGTCCCTACTTGAAAAATTTGGGAGAAGATATTAATTTTATGACACCAGATAAGACATATGATTACTTTTGAAATTCTGAAAAGAAATGTATTCAGATAATTTATCCTATATTTATATTCTTACGAAAAAGCTTTAGATAAAAAATAATGATCTAGAAGAAAGGATAGTAAAAACAATTGCTTTGATTTATATACTTGAACAATTTGAAAGATTAGCACCTTCTCAAGATGAAATATATAAAATATTTTCTTTTGAATTCTCAAAGACGAGAGATAACAAAAGCAATTAACAATTTGATTGAGAATGAAAGTATTATTATTTAAAAAGAAGTAATGGACTTTTAAAATTAAAAGAAAGTTCAGGAATTAATATTAGAGAAAAATACTAGAAAAAAAATTGAAAGTCAAAAATAATATAGATATAAGAGAGACTTTAAATCAAAAATAATTTTTGATTCATATATATATCCATCACGTTATAATGATGAAAATGAAATGACTAGATATTTTTTATTTGAATTTATATCCATCACAGAATTTAAAAATGCAAAATTGGGAGTTAAAAATAGAAAATCTAAAAAGCTGATGGGATTATTTTTGCTATTTTTAACAAATTCCGATGAAGAAATAACAGAGTTATTAAATTATTAGAAAATACTAAAAATATAGAGTTATGTTTATTTATAGTTTTTAAAACAACATAAGAAATAGAAAATTTAATTTTTGAATTTAATGCTGTTTCAAAAATTAAAAGATGGAAGCAATTGAAGATAATATACTTTTTACAGAGTATGAAGTTATTTATGATGATTTATTAGAAGTAATTAATAGTTATATCTCGATGTTTGCTCGTCCTGAAAAATAAAAAGGCTATATATGTTTACAAAGGGAGAAAAAGGAAATAAATAAAAATCAGAATTATCAGAGTTACTTTCTAAAATATATGTGATGATGTTTATTTCAATACCCCAATCATAAATAATGAAGCAATCAATAAAACTGAATTAACTAGTGTTACCTTAACAAGTAGAAATAAAATTGTAGCTGCTCTATTAAGAAATGATTTAGATATAAATTTAGGGTTTGATTGGAAATGGTCAGAAGTTTCAATCATGAGAAAGTACTTTTTGGTAAAACGGGAATATTAACTTCTGATAATAATAGAGTAGAGTTAAATTTTAATACAAAAGATATTAACAATCTATTAAGAGAGATAGTTAACTTTATACACAGAGCAAAGGATAAAAGGAGAAGTTTCATTCCAAGAAATATATGATTCATTATTATCACCTAAAAATCATATTGCATTAAGAAAAGGTCTTATTCAATTTTTCTTAGCAGTAGTTTTTCATAAGTATAAGAAAGAAATTATTATAAAAATAATATTGGGGAACTAGTATTAAACTTAGATACAATAGAACAGATAGAAGCCTCACCTAAGATGTTCTATTTATATTATTCAGAGTGGAATGAGAATAAGAAAAATTTTATTTACCTAATGGAAGACTTTATTTAAAAGATTATATTATAGAATCAGAGTAAATTCTTATAATTTTATAGTATTAGCTATGAAAAAGATGGTATATGACTCTCCCTAAAATAACAAAAAGAATTAAAAAGATATCATCACTCAAGAAAAAAATTTAATAAAAATTATCTTTCTATGTTATCACTCATTACGTACTGGTGTTGATGCTCAAACTTTATTATTTGAACAATTTGTAAAAGGATTTTTCATATTCAAAATTTGAAAGTAAGTTAATAGATGATATAGCAAATGCAAAGTATGATAATCTTTTATTTAATATTAAGCGAAAAATAATAGAAGAGGTTAAAAATATTTTTAGGTGAGAATTGATTAAAAATTATTCAGTGTTTTCAGTCATGAAAGAATGGTTAAAATTACTTAAAGAAGATATATATACTCAAAACATTTTCAAATGGAACTGACAAGTGTTTGTCACTTTTAGAGAAAAATTTAGAAAGTGAAGAATTATTTATTACTAGATTAGCTAAGTTAACTACAGAATTAGATATTGAAGATTGGAACGTAGAAACATACTTTCAGTTTGAAAATACTTTAAAAATGTATAAAGAAACAGCTGAAAGTTATATAGAAAGTCATGAAAGAAAAGAAAGATTATCAAGAAATATTAGAAGAAAAATCAATATAAAATATCATTTTTGATAAATCAGAAATTATTAGTACTGACAAAAATCTGAAAAATCCTCGTTCAAAGTTACTATACAATTTAATAGAGTGCACATTAGAAGCAATGGGACAATCTTTGTCAGAAGATGAAAAAAGACAAGTTTTGTTAGACATATAGTAGTTTATTTTAAAAATGGTGGTGGGAAAGAATGACTTATTTTGATAATGCAGCTACAACATATCCAAAACCAAAAAGAAGTTTACGAATTTATAGAATAATTTTTATAAAAATTATGGAGGGAGCTATGCTAGAGGAGATTATGGGGTAGAAAATTTCATATCAGGAATAGTTTCAGATACAAGAGCTAAATTATTACTAAAAGCCGAAAAATAAATCTGTTGTATTTACTCCAACAGCTACAATAGCATTAAATATAATAATTCAAGGTCTTATATATAAAGAGAAAAATGTATATATAAGTCCTTTTGAACATAATGCTGTGGTAAGAATATTAGAATACTATAAAAAGTCAAGGAGAGATAGAACTCAATATTTTAAAAGTTGAGAATGATTACACTTACAATTTAGAGAATTAAGATATCAATTTGATAAAAAGCCAGACATATTAATAATATCTCATGCAAGTAATGTAACAGGTATATTTCACCTGTAGAAAAATATCAATATTAGCAAAAGAATATTCTTCTTTTTACAGTTTGGATATATCACAAACAGCAGGATTAATAGAGTTAACCTAAATTTAGAGGCAATAGATTTTGCTGTTTTGCAGGGCATAAGACATTATATGCACCTACTGGAATTTCAGGTTTTTAACAAAGGAAAATATAAGATTAGAGACAATTTTGTTTGGAGGAACAGGTTACGATTCAGCAAATTTAGAAAGTGCCTAGTTCTGTACCTGAAAGATATGAAATGGGTACATTAAATATCAACGCTATTGTGATTAAATGCAGCATTAAAAATGGATAGAAGAGATAGAAATAAAAATCTATATAAAAAGGAATTATATAATAGAAATAAATTAAAAATATTTTTAAAAATATAATTTCATAAAAATTATTGGAGAAAATGATTCAGCAAGTTATGTAGGAATTGATTTCATTTGTTGTGGAAAAATATAAGTAGTGAAAGTTTAGCTCCTGTATTCTCTAATAAAAATATTATTGTAAGAACAGGTTTGCATTGTGCACCTTTAGCTCATAAAATTTTTGGGAACATTTCCTACAGGAACAATAGAACTCAAAGTACAGTTATTTTTAATAAAGATGAAGATTTTGAAAATTTAATAGTACTTTTTAGATTATATAGAAGAAAATATCTAGGAGAGAATTCATGAGTTTAAAAGATTTAAATATTGAAGTAGAGTATAGATCTCAAACATATTGATATAGCTACAAATTTTTATATTCCTTTGTTGAAAGAAGCAAATATATAAAAAGAGCAGTAGCATATTTCTCATCATCCTCTTTGTTAGAAATTTCAATAGGAGTTTGTGCATTAGCAAAAAGGGGTGGAAAAGATAAAGTTAGTAACTTCACCTTGTCTTTCGAAAGAAGATATTGAAGCAATAAAAGAAGGATATTTAAAACGCAATGAGGTAATAAAAATGCTTTATTATCTAAATTAGACGAGGTGACAGAAGAATTTGAAAAGATAGATTAGACCTTTTGGCTAATTTTAATTGCTATGAATATTTTAGAGATTAAAATGTTTTTAATTGAAGGTGGAACTGGAATTTTTCATGAAAAAGTAGGGATAATTGAAGATGATTTTGGAAATAAAGTAGCTTTTTAGTGGTTCGATGAATGAGTCAGAAACAGCTTTTATTATGAAACTATAGATGTATTTTTGTAATTGGAAAATAGGAGATGAAACTAGGAGATTTGAAAAAGTTTGATGCTTTTTGAAAATATGTGGAATGGAAAGGATAAAGGAATTGAAGTAATAGATTTCCCAGAAATTTCAGAAGAAATAATAAAGAAATACAGAAGAAGAGAACAAGTAGATTTTTTTCTGTAGATATGAGAGAATACTGTAAAGATAATTCAAAAGAAAAATAAAAAGTTTAGGAGCAAGACTACCAAAAAGAATATAAGTTAAGGATTATCAAGAAGAAGCTATTAAAAATTGGATAAATAACTATAGAGGAATTTTTGATATGGCAACAGGAAACAGGGAAAAACTTTAACTGCTCTGGGGCTATAGCAAAAACTTTCAGAAAAACTTCAAGATAAATTAGGAGTTATAATCGTCTGTCCTTTTCAGCATCTTGTAGAACAATGGGTGAAGACATATTTAATATGAAAACCTATTGTAGGTTTTTCAAGTTCACCTCAAAAAGATTGGAAAGATAGATTAAAAATTAGCTATACGTAAACTCAAACTATGATGATTCTAATAATGTTTCATCTGTACTAATGCTACATTTTCAAGTAGAGAAGTTCAAAACTTATTACAAAAATCTAAAAATCTTTATTATTAGTGGTTGATGAGGCACTATAATTTTGGAGCGATAAGTATTAGAAAATTTTTGATAGAGAAATATAATTATAGACTTGCATTATCAGCAACTTTTGATCGATATATGGATGAAGAAGGAACTCTGAATTATATAATTTTTGAGTTAGTAGAATATCCTTTAAAAAGACAATTGAAGAAAAATGCTTTAACCCATATTATTACTACCCTATAGTGGTATATTTAACTGTTACAGAATTAAAAAGTATAATGAATTATCAAAAAATAAAGAAAGAAAGTAGAATAGATGAGAAAGCGAAAAAGTTACTTTATCTGAATTAGAGAAAATATTAATACTACAAAAGAGCCAGAATTATAGCTGGAGCCTTTAATAAAATAGAAACACTATTTAGAGAAGTATAAGGAAGATATTTTAGTATACTGTAGGGGCAACTAATATCTTATCAGAAGAAGCAGATTTTTCTAATACAGATATTAGTGATACTAAACAAATAGATTGCGTCCAACAGATGATGTATCAAAAATTAGGGATGAAAGTTGCTAAACTACAGCCAATGAAAGTATAGAAGAAAGATTGAAAATAAAAGATGAGTTTTGTATCTAAAGATGGGATACAAGCCATTGTAGCTATTAAATGTTTAGAATGAAGGGTAAATACTACCGGAATAAAGACAGCTTTTACTCTAGCAAGTACAACAAATCCAAAAGAGTATATTCAAAGACGAGGAAGAGTATTGCGTAAAGCTGAAGGAAAGGTATGCTGAAATTTATGATTTTATAACTTTACCTCTGCCATTTAAATGAGGCTAAAGTTCTCAGTAAAGAAAAATTAGAATATGATATTTCACTTGTTACTAGAGAAGTAAGAAGAATGAAAGAATTCAGCTAACTTATCGAAAAATAGTATGTCTTGTCAAAATTAATTATGGATATAGAGGAAATATATGGAGATCTTGATCTTAATTTAGAATAGTATAAATGGGAGGAATAATTATGGTAGGATCTTAGTGAGGAAACAACACTTATGGATTGGGTTGTAAAGCTTGAACAAGAAAAATTTAAATCAATTAGAGGATGAAAATAGGGTATAGCATAGTCCAACAAATCTATAATAAATTTAAGGAGGAAATAAAAATGCAACTTAAAATCAATAAGCCTTATGAATTTCAGGCAATTTAAGAATTTAAAAATTTCTTTTCCTAGTTCTAAAGATGGAAAAATGTAACTCTTATTTTTGGAGACAATGGTACAGGAAAAACAACTTTAGCAAATGCTATTATTTGGTGTTTATATGGGCAGATTGATTTTTGAAAAAGGAATTGTATAACATTCATATAGGAAACAAAAACTCCTATTGATGAGGTCACAGATTTTTGTTGAAGGTGAATTAAAATTTGAACATAGAAATTTTTATTTACACAGTAACAAGAAAAATATTATATAAGAAAATAGATAAAGATACATTAAGAGAAACACAAAAATAAGTTAGATGTAAGTAAATGTGATGAAAAGGGAGAATGTCGTTATTTTTGAAAAATTTCCACTGCTCAAGATGAAATAAATAAAGTTTTACCTAGAGCACTTTTACCCATACTTTTTCTTTAGTGGAGAAAAATAGAAAAGATGAGTAGAGATATTCAAAAGTCAGGAAACAGATTTTTCAAATGCAGTAAAAGTTTTATTAGGTTTAGAAGCAATAGAACGTGCAATGAGATCATTTGGCTTCTAGAAAAATGACAGTAAAGTCAAAATTTGAAGCTGATATAAAAGATGATGGTAATGAAAAGTTACAAATACTAAAAAGAATTAATTCAAGTAGAGAATAATATAGAACAATTAGAAAGTAATATAGAAATGCAAACAAGAAATTTTTCAGCTGAGGAGATTATAGAAAAACAAAGAAAGAGATTGAAAAACATACAGAAGGAGCAACATTACAAAAAGAAATAGAGAATAAGGAAAATCTAAAAAGAGGTTTATGAAAAATACAAGAAAAAGTGAAATAAAAAATGAGATGTTTAATAATAATTATTGGGAATATTTTTATCAGAAAAATTAATTTGTCAAATAATACCTGAATTAAAAAGAAGACGTAGTAAAGGGAAGGATATACCCTTCTATTTCGGTTGATACCATAAAATTGTTGATTGAACATAAAAGATGTTTATGCAGGCGGAAATAATCAAAGATACGGAAGCTTATAAAAATTAGAAGAGATATTAAATTATATTCCACCTAGATCTATGAGTACAGAAATGAGAGATATTTAGGAAATCGAAAGTCTTTACAATATATATAAGTTTATATCCAAAAATCACGGATAAATATGTAGAATTTATAAAATATAGTAATGAGATAGGCAAACTTCAAGATGAAAATTGATGAAATTAATGAGAAATTAATGGATCCAATGGCTGATACCATAGTTAGTAAAATCAGAAAACCCAAAGCCAGATCTTGAAATAAATATGAAAAATGAGAAAGATAAAGATAATTATATAGAAAAGAGGAGTGCTGAAAAAGAGAAGAATTAGAAAGAGAGATTGTAAAGTTAGAAGAAATAGATCATCAATAACGATATACCTGATATTTAGAAAAATTGTGCTGAAAAAGTAGCTCAAAGATTATCAGAATTTAGAGATAGAAATGAGAGTGAAAATGAGAAAAATTAGAAACTGAAATAAATGAAATATACCAACGAAATGTTTAAAAGATTATAGTTTTAGAATAACAATAAAAGAGATAATTATAAAATTAGTATAGATTCAAAAACAATATGAGTCTGAAAAAGGGAATAGAAGGATCTGTAGGGCAAAATATAGGAACTGTGGTTAGCATTTACAGCAGCTATAGTTAAACCTTCGCAAAGAAAATATAAAATTCTGTAGATGAAGGAAACAATCTTTACTTTTCATCATCAGAACCTTATCCTTTAGTTATGGAAGCTCCAGCCTCTACATTTGACACCAAAAGAACATATGTAATGTTATTCAAAATAGCACAACAAGTACACTTTTACTAAAAGATACCGAAGGAGAACTCATTAGAGAACATATGAGAGATAAAATTGCTATTTAAATTTGAAGTAGTTAATGAATTTGTTGCAACAGTAAAAGAGAGGTGTAAAATGAATGAGAGTAGAAAGTGATAGCATACGGTATACGTGCAAAATATGTAAAAGAACTAAAAGGATAAAGGTATATTTTGGAAGACATATTGACGGTGTATAAGGCAGCCTCTATTGTAGGATTTTTATATAATAAAAAGAAGGAAGAAGATAAACTATTCTTCCGGAAGAGTGGATGAAGCATTTTTACAGAACAAGTTGTAAAAAGAAAACAAAATATTTAAAATGTAAACTTTCAAATAATTATTTTATCAGATAAAGAAATATGAAAAAGATGACGATAAAAGGCTGGAAAAAGCATTTAGAAATTTAGCAGATGATGACAGCATATTGATTTATTTGGAAAAGTTGCGCCCAGGAGGGTGGAATAGAGATATTATATGATAAATGTATATCTACTTCAAATCAAAAAGATGATTTCATGGAAAATATAGTAGAGTTTTTAGAGGAACTAAAAGGATAAATATCCAAAAGAATATTGTTTTTAAAATTGGTGTGTTTTCAGATAGTGTTTATAAAAAGCTCAAACTATAATCCGAGATTCGAGAGAATTTTTAAGCTAAAACTTAAAAATTCTCTTTTATTTATCCTTTAATTCAAATCTATATTTTTTTGAATGACATCTGGGTATTTCTCTTTATCAACTTCTGAAGCAAACATTTCATAAGGTCTTATATATGTTCCTCTGTCGCCATAAAGAGCTTGGTAGACGACAAATATCTCTCCTGTTTCTGAATGTTTTGCAATTGCAATAACTTTTATAGTCATTCCCTTTAAAATGTCTATATATCCTATTTGGAATTATCTCTCATTTTTCCCTCTTTTCAATATTTTTATAATTATAACATTTCATATATCTATCTCAAAATACTCTCCTGAACCTCTCACGACTGACACCCCTACGAGTGCTAGAGTCGCGAGTGTTCTGGCATAATCTATAAAAAAATCAGGGATATTTAATCCCTGATTCTTAAACTTTATTTATCTTTATTTCTTTTCTTCTTTAACTCTCTTAGAGATATTTTCAGGAACTTCTTCATATCTTACAAATTCATATTCGAATTCTCCTCTTCCTTGAGTTAAAAGCTCTTAAATCTATAGAATATTTTAATATTTCAGCTTCAGGAACTTCTGCAACAAAAGTTGTTCTCCAGCTTCATTGTGATCCATTCCTAGAACTCTACCTTCTCTTGTTTAAGTCTCCCATTACATCTCCCATATATTCTTCAGGGATAGTAATTTTCATTTTTAACAACAGGTTCTAATAGAACAGGTTTAGCCTTTTTCCATACCTAGTTTGAAAGCAAGTATTGCAGCTAACTTAAATGATAGGTCATTAGAGTCAACTGGGTGATAACTTCCATCGTATAGAGTAGCTTTTAAAGTTTATAACAGGATATCCTGCTAGAACTCCCTTTTTCTTTTGCTTCCATAAGCCCTTTTTCAACTGCAGGTATAGTAGTTTCTAGGAACAACTCAATCTTTTAATTTCGTCCACAAATTCAAATTTTTCAGAAGGCTCAAATCTAATGAATACATCTCCATATTGTCCAGCTCCACCAGATTGTTTTATGCTTTCCTGAACTTGCTTTTTCCAAGTATAGTTTCGCACGATAAGAAACTACAACATCTTGTAATCTCAGTATGAACCCAAATTTATATCTTACATAAAATTACATATGATGCTTTTTCTCCCTTGTCCACCTATTAATAATTGTTTGTTTCATAGTTTCTAAGTTACAACAAATGTAGGGCTCTTCCATAACTCTTGTAGAGCTGTACTTAATTTTTCATCATCATTTTTATCTGCAGGTAAAACTCCAGAGAAACATTATTTGCCTAGGGGAATCTTTTCATCTTTCATTGAATACAACTGGTAGCTCTTATCACACACAAAGTGTCTCCAGTTTGAGTGTATAATAATTTAGTTGTTGCCCCCATATCTCCAGCATGTAATTCTTCAATTTCTATTTGTTTATTTCTCTTTGCATTGAGGGTCATAAGTTGAGTAATTCTTTTCTGTGTTTTCTTAGGATTGAAAACTTCAGTTTCTTTTTCTAAGAACACCTGAGTTAACTTTTTAAAGAAAGTAATTTCTTTCCAATAAATGGGTCTACTAAAGTTTTGAAAACTATAGCTGGAGAATGGATTTTCTACTGTGATATTTTAACAACTTTTTCTTGTTGGAGTTATAGGATCTTTCTCCAACTCCTTTGTCCACTAAATAGTTCAGTTGGACAAGGCACATAGATCTCAAGTAGTTAAGTAAAGTGTGATACCAATGTTTTGTTGAGCAGATCCAACCACAACAGGAACGATGTCTCCATTAACTGGCTACACCCTTTATGTAATCCTTTTACTATTTCTTCTTGAGTGAATCTCTTCACCATGCAAAATATTTATCCATTAAAGCTTCATCAGTTTCTGTGCAATACGCTTCAAATACAGATTTCTAACTTCACTTACATCAACATCATCAGGAATAGGAGTGTCAACACATTCTTTTCCATCACACATTTCTTTCCAACCATAAACAGTCAACACTTGGGACAAAACCTTAAAATTCATCTTTTTCACTCATAGGAATACAGAAAGGAGCAATTTTTCTTACCAAAATTTTTCCTTAGTTCATTTAAAAGTTTTGTGTAGTTAACATAAACTCTTTATCCATTTTATTTACAAAAATAGTTCTAGGCAATTTTCTTTCTGGCTAGTCTCCAAGCTTTTTCAGTCCCAACTTCGACTCCAGCAGTGGCGTCTAAAACCAAGACAGCAGTACAGATACCTAAGAGATGTATATAACTTCTCCAACAAAAATCAAAATATCCTGGAGCAAGTCAAGGGAAGTTAAGTTTAACATTAGTTATGGTCTTCAACAGGAATCAAAGAAGTATTGATTGATCTCTACGAATTTCTTCTTTATCAAAGTCAGAAACAGTAGTCCCATTTTCTACATCGCCTTTCTCTCTGATAGTAGTCCTCAACATATAGGATAGCATCTATTAATGTTTTCCAGAGCCTCTATGTCCTAATAGAGAGATATTTCTAATATTATCAGTGGTAAAACTTTCATATATTGCTTTATTAAAATATTTAATTTTAAAATTATTTATGGTTGTATTTAACCTATATCAACAGTCACTGTTTATGTTTTATTAATTGACCTTGAAAACGGATTAAATACATAAAATGAATTAAATGATTTTTATAATAAAGTATTTCAGTATTTGAATATCTTAGAGGAAGTATTATTCTAGACTCGTTAGCACAAGAAGCAAAATTATAGAAAATAAAGATATATTATTATAAAAATATAAAGGAAGATAATAAGTTGCTAGTAAAAAGGACTGTTTTTAACAGTCTTCATATCCATTTATTCCACTCATTAAAATTTTATTATCTTCATCTAATTCAATATTAGCAAGATGTCCAAAAAGATAATCAGGTTCACAATCTAAATCAAAATACAACTTATATCATCTTCATTTCTATATAAAATTGATGTATGCAAATATATAATGAGTTAGAAAATTATCTTCAAGAGGAGCAGAAAACCTCAAAATCATCAATTTTAGCTTTTTCTGATAGTTGTTTTTCTATCTCATCATTCAAACCATAGAACATTCCTTCTTTATCTTCAAATAAAAGTTTTACATACACTTTCTTATTCTTCTCATCCAATCTAATTTATCTTCACTGGGTTTTAATGTATCCTCAGAGAAATTCGATATCATTTTCATCTCTGAACCTCCCACGACTGGACAATTCTACGAGTGCTAGAGTTCGCGTTCTGGCAACGCTGCTTCCGTTAGCCAACCAAATTTAACTAGCTTTAGTCCTTTATTTTTTTATCCATTTATTCCACTCATTAAAATTTCATTATCTTCATCTAATTCAATATTAGCAAGATGTCCAAAAAGATAATCAGGTTCACAATCTAACTGAACCTCCCACGACTGACACCCTACGAGTGCTAGAGTCGCAGGGTTCTTGGGTAATAGTTGCTTTTGTTAGCCAACTAAATTTACCAAGCTATCCCCATAGTTCCTACGGTTCATATATTGTATATTTAAGCACTTATACCTAATATCCTTAGTCCTTCTTTTAGTATAGTTTTTTGCTGCATTTATATCTCTATTATGTACAGCTCCACATACTGGACAAGTCCATTCTCTTATACTTAAATCTTTTACTTCTTCATTTCTATATCCACAACAATTACATATTTGACTACTTGCAAAAAATTTATCTACTCTTACTATTGTTCTTTTGTACCATTTCGCTTTATAACTTAGTATTCTATTAAATTCACTCCATGATACATCTACAATATTTCTTGCTAATTTATGATTTTTTTACCATATTTTTTTACTTGTAAGTCTTCAATACAGATAATATCATATTCTTTTATTAGCATTGTTGATAATTTTTGAAGAAAGTCTTCTCTTTGATTTGATATCTTTTTCAAATAATCTTGCTACTTTTATTCTAGCTTTATTTCTATTTGAACTACCCTTTGGTTTTCGTGATAGTTTTTCTTTGTAATATTGCTAGTTTATTCAAAGATTTTTTTGTAAATATTTTTGGATTTTTCTATTGAGATTTCATCACTGGTAAGCGCAAAAGTCCTTTATACCTAAATCTATTCCAACATTTTTATTTGTACTTTCTAACTTTTTCTGCTTCTACATCAGTACAACATAGAGATATATAATATTTTACCACTAGGCGCTTGTGTTATTGTTGCATTTATTATTCTTCCTTGTGGTTTCATTTTTATCTCTTATTTTTTTAGTTTTCCTAATTTAGGTACTTTTTATCCATTTATCTAAAAAAACTCTATATTATTATTTGTATAATTGGTTCTGTATGATTTTTCTATTATCTTTCTTAGATTTAAACTTTGGATAGCCACTTCCACTAAAAGAAGTTTTTTTATAGGCTTTTATCTAAATCTTTTAAAGAATTTTTGTAAAGAAAATTTATCTACATCTTTTTAACCATTCTTTTCTCTTGTTTTAAAACTGTTAATTCTTTTGCTACACTCACTATATGACATAGATTTTTTTCTCTTTGTTATATAGCTCTTGTTTTAAATCTAAAAAAATGATTATAGACATATCTTACACAACCAAAAAGTACAATTTAATATCGTTATTTGAGTTTTTAGTTGGATAAAAATCTAAACTTATATGCTTTTTTTCCATGTGATTTCACCTCCATTTACCTATATATAGTATACTACTTTTTATACTATAAGTAAATGAAAAAGTAAAATTTTTCTAAATATATGAACCTAAAACTGACTCAGTCGTTTTAGAGGTTGTCGTTCACATAAGTACGCTACCACTTATGCAGTTCTCTTGGCATATACACTCCTTAATAAATTAAGGAGATTAGCCTCGAACTTCTTAATATTTCTATTAAGCACAGACTATATCTTATCCCACAGCTCTATCTGTTTGGGTCTACCCACTTCCACTAGCTTTAGTGTACTTCCCTCAGGAGGAATAGTCGTTGAACCTTACCTTTCGGTCTTGGCTGCTGATTGCCCATTATCTTAACACTTAGGTTTTAACCTTATGCCATCTAGTATATTTTTTCTGCTTTCGCCACTATCACACTTGTACCATATTATTTAGGTACTATGTTGTAGTTATACTAGCTTTAGGGGTTTCCAGCAATTCGAGTAGTATTGGATAGCTTTTTTTAAGCTGCTATCTCTACATACATATTTCTATATATGCTGACTATACTTAATGGTCTAACTCATGACTGACACCCTACGAGTGCTAGAGTCACAAGTGTGCGACCATATTTTTAATCAAAATTACAACTTATATCATCTTCATTTTCTATATAAAAATTGATGTATGCAATATATAATGAATTAGAAAAATTCATCTTCTGTAAGAGGAGCAGAAAATTCTAAATCATCAATTTTAGCTTTTTTTCTTTTTTTGATAGTTGTTTTTTTCTATCTCATCATTTAAACCATAGAATACTCCTTCATCTTCAATAAAAAGTCTTACATATTAATTTCTTATTTTTTTATCTATCCAATTTAATTTATCTTCAATTAGTTTTTAATGTAGCTTCAGAGAAATTGATATCATTTTTCATCTTCATCATCAAATTCTATTATAATATCAACATCATTTCTATTCCAAAGACTAATTGTTCCATTTATTTCAACCTCGTCTTCAATTTTAGTTTTAGAAAGATATTTGCTGTTTTTTTAAAATATTTTTTTACTTCTTTTTAAATTCATAATAAACCTCCTTAAAAAAATTAAACTTATATCATATAAAAAAAGTATAACAAAAAAATAAAAAATGTAAAAGTAAAGAAATTAAGGTTGACAATAAAAAGATAAAAAGTTTATAATATCTAAGTTATAATTATAAAGAAAAAAATTAGATTAAATAAGAAAGGAGGGTAAAATGCCTACTCTAAGTCAATTAGTAAAAAAAAGGAAGACAAACATTAACTGAAAAAAAGAAAAATCTCCAGCTTTTACAAGGAAACCCACTAAAAGAAGAGGAGTTTGTATCAGAGTGTACACTACTACACCTAAGAAACCAAACTCAGCTTTAAGAAAAGTTGCCAGAGTAAAATTAACAAATGGAATTGAAGTTACATGTTATATTCCTGGTGAAGGACATAACTTACAAGAACACTCAATCGTTCTAGTAAGAGGAGGAAGAACAAAGGATTTACCAGGGGTTAGATATAAAATCATTAGAGGTGCTTTAGATACTGCTGGTGTTGCAAAGAGAAAACAAGGAAGATCTAAGTACGGAGCGAAAAACGCATAATAAACGAATAAAGGAGGTGTAAAATTAATGTCAAGAAGAAGAGCTGCGGTAAAAAGAGATGTTTTACCTGATTCAAGATACTCTGATAAAGTTGTAACTAAAGTAATCAACTCAATAATGCTAGATGGGAAAAAAATCAATAGCTGAAGGAATATTCTACTCAGCAATGGATTTAATAAAAAGAAAAAAACTGGACAAGAAGGATATGATGTTTTTCAAACAAGCTTTTAGAAAATATTAAACCTCAAATAGAAGTTAGATCTAGAAGAATTGGAGGAGCTACATACCAAGTTCCAGTTGAAGTAAAAAGCTGATAGACAACAAACACTTGCTATAAGATGGTTAACTACTTATACAAGAGCAAGAAAAGAATATGGAATGATAGAAAAACTTGCAGCAGAATTAATTGCAGCAGCAAATAATGAAGGTGCAACTATTAAGAAAAAAAGAAGATACTTATAAGATGGCAGAAGCTAACAGAGCGTTCGCACACTATAGAGTATAATAATATAAATGTTTTCGTTTTAAATCGAGGAGGATAAATTTAATGGCTAGGAAAGTATCATTAGATATGACTAGAAACGTTGGAATAATGGCCCATATCGATGCGGGGAAAACAACAACAACAGAAAGAATATTATTTTATACTGGAGTTGAAAGAAAACTAGGAGAAGTTCATGAAGGTCAAGCTACAATGGACTGGATGGAACAAGAGCAAGAAAGAGGAATAACAATTACTTCTGCTGCTACTACATGTTTCTGGAAAGGTCACAGAATAAATATAATAGACACACCAGGTCACGTGGACTTCACTGTTGAAGTTGAAAGATCCCTAAGAGTACTAGATGGGGCTGTTGCAGTTTTCTCAGCTGTTGATGGTGTACAACCACAATCAGAAACAGTATGGAGACAAGCTGATAAATATAAAGTACCAAGACTAGCTTTCTTTAACAAGATGGATAGAATTGGTGCAAACTTTGATATGTGTGTATCAGATATTAAAGAAAAATTAGGTTCAAACCCAGTACCTATACAAATTCCTATAGGTGCAGAAGACCAATTTGAAGGGGTTGTAGATCTAATAGAAATGAAAGAAGTTGTTTGGCCAGTAGATTCAGACAATGGACAACATTTCGATGTAAAAGATATTAGAGCAGAATTACAAGAAAAAGCTGAAGAAGCAAGACAATATATGCTTGAATCTATAGTTGAAACTGATGATGCACTAATGGAAAAATTCTTTGGTGGAGAAGAAATAACTAAAGAAGAAATAGTAAAAGGATTAAGAAAAGCTACTATAGACAATACAATAGTTCCAGTTGTTTGTGGAACAGCATTCAAAAATAAAGGTATCCAAGCTTTATTAGATGCTATAGTAAACTTCATGCCAGCTCCAACAGACGTTGCAATGGTTGAAGGAAGAGACCCTAAAGATCCTGAAAAATTAATAGACAGAGAAATGTCAGACGATGCACCTTTCGCATCTCTAGCTTTCAAAGTTATGACAGACCCATTTGTAGGAAGATTAACATTCTTCAGAGTATATTCTGGTATAGTTGAAAAAGGAGCTACTGTTCTTAACTCAACAAAAGGAAAGAAAGAAAGAATGGGAAGAATACTTCAAATGCATGCTAATAAAAGAGAAGAAATTGAACAAGTATACTGTGGAGATATAGCTGCTGCAGTTGGATTGAAAGATACAACTACAGGAGATACTCTTTGTGCTGAAGATGCACCAATAGTTCTTGAACAAATGGAATTCCCAGAACCAGTTATTTCAGTTGCGGTTGAACCAAAAACTAAAAATGACCAAGAAAAAATGGGAATTGCACTATCAAAACTTGCAGAAGAAGACCCTACTTTTAGAGTTAGAACAGATGAAGAAACAGGTCAAACAATTATCTCAGGAATGGGAGAATTACACCTTGAAATTATCGTAGACAGAATGAAGAGAGAATTTAAAGTAGAATCTAATGTAGGTAAACCACAAGTTGCTTACAGAGAAACTATAACTCAATCTTACGATCAAGAAGTTAAGTATGCAAAACAATCTGGAGGTAGAGGACAATATGGACACGTTAAAATTATCCTTGAACCAAATCCAGGTAAAGAATTTGAATTTGTAAACAAAATAACAGGAGGGGTAATTCCTAGAGAATATATACCTGCTGTTGAAAAAGGATGTAGAGAAGCTCTTGAATCAGGAGTTATCGCTGGATATCCTTTAGTTGATGTAAAAGTAACTCTATATGATGGATCATATCACGAAGTTGACTCATCAGAAATGGCGTTCAAAATAGCTGGATCAATGGCACTTAAACAAGCTGCTACAAAAAGCTAAAACCAGTGATATTAGAACCAGTATTCAAAAGTAGAAGTAACTACTCCAGAAGAATACATGGGAGATATCATTGGAGACTTAAACTCAAGAAGAGGAATGGTATCTGGAATGATCGATAGAAATGGTGCTAAGATAATAACTGCTAAAGTACCTCTATCAGAAATGTTTGGATACGCAACTGACTTAAGATCTAAATCTCAAGGAAGAGCAACTTATTCTTGGGAATTTTCTGAATATCTTCAAGTGCCTGCTTCAATCCAAAAGCAAATACAAGAAGAAAGAGGAAAATAATTTACTTTTTATACAAAAATAGTGTATAATAAGAATGTAAAAAATTTATGAAAATAATATAAAAATTAATTTAGGAGGAAAAAATGGCTAAAGAAAAATTCGAGAGAAGTAAACCACACGTAAACATTGGAACTATCGGGCACGTTGACCATGGAAAAACTACTACAACTGCTGCTATATCTAAAGTATTATCTGACAAAGGATGGGCTAAAAAAGTAGATTTCGATCAAATCGATGCTGCTCCAGAAGAAAAAGAAAGAGGAATCACTATCAACACAGCTCACATTGAATATGAAACAGCAAATAGACACTATGCTCACGTTGACTGTCCAGGACACGCGGACTACGTTAAAAACATGATAACTGGAGCTGCTCAAATGGACGGAGCTATACTTGTTGTATCAGCTGCTGATGGTCCTATGCCTCAAACAAGAGAACACATCTTACTTTCTAGACAAGTTGGAGTTCCATACATCGTTGTTTATTTAAACAAATCAGATATGGTTGATGATGAAGAATTACTAGAATTAGTTGAAATGGAAGTTAGAGAATTATTAACTGAATATGGATTCCCAGGAGATGACATCCCTGTAATCAGAGGATCATCTTTAGGAGCTTTAAATGGAGAACAAAAATGGGTTGACCAAATATTAGCACTTATGGATGCTGTAGATAACTACATCCCTACTCCAGAAAGAGCTGTAGATCAACCATTCTTGATGCCAATAGAAGACGTTTTCACTATCACAGGAAGAGGAACAGTTGTTACTGGAAGAGTTGAAAGAGGAGTCGTTAAAGTTGGAGAAGAAATAGAAATAGTTGGAATCAAACCTACAACTAAAACAACTTGTACAGGAGTTGAAATGTTTAGAAAACTTCTTGATCAAGGTCAAGCAGGAGATAACATTGGAGTTCTATTAAGAGGAACTAAGAAAGAAGAAGTTGAAAGAGGACAAGTTCTTGCTAAACCAGGAAGTATTCACCCTCATACAAACTTCAAAGGAGAAGTTTACGTATTAACTAAAGATGAAGGAGGAAGACATACTCCATTCTTCTCAGGATACAGACCTCAATTCTACTTCAGAACTACTGACATCACTGGTGCAGTAACTCTACCTGAAGGAGTAGAAATGGTAATGCCAGGAGATAACATCACTATGACTGTAGAATTAATCCACCCAATCGCTATGGAACAAGGATTAAGATTCGCTATCAGAGAAGGTGGAAGAACTGTTGCTTCTGGAGTTGTTTCTGAAATAACTAAATAATAAAAATTAATAAATAATTTTAATACCCTTGATTTTTTTCAAGGGTATTTTTTTGAAAAAAATTAAATAGTACAGTATAAATTATATATAATATTTATATCTATAAAATATCTATATTGCTAAATTTTTCGAAAAAAATGGTATTATCAATTAACAAATTAAATGTTAGGAGGTAAATTATGAATTTTTGAAACTATTGAAGGATCTTAAATATCAATTTAAATTCTACGATGACATTAGCATTGGCAGCTGTACTATTAATTATGGGGTATTCAATAAATAAAAAGACTTACCATACTTAATAAATATTGTATTCCTGCACCAGTTGTAGGTGGATTTATTTTTCATGTTTTTTTGACTTGGATTGGACATATTACAGGAACATTCAAATTTAATTTTTGAGAATATTTTTCCAGTCAACTTTTTATGCTTGCATTCTTTACAACTGTTGGATTAGGTGCAAGTTTTGCTCTACTAAAAAAAGGTGGAAAACTTTTAATAATTTACTGGCTAGTTTGTGGAATAATATCAATTTTTTTTCAAAAATATAATAGGGATAACTATTACTAAGATAACAGGTTTAGAAGCACCTTATGCACTACTATCAAGTGCTATATCTATGATAGGAGGACATGGAGCAGCACTAGCTTATGGGGATACTTTTGCAAAAATGGGTTATGAAAATGCACCATTAGTTGGAGCAGCAGCAGCTACATTTGGACTTATAACAGCTGTTTTAATAGGTGGACCTCTTGGTAGAAGATTGATAGAAAAAAAATAATCTAAGACCTGATAATACTGAAAAACTTTGATCAATCTGTAACAGAAATAAATACAGATAAAGGAGAAAAATTATCAGATTTAGATGTAATAAAAAATGTTGTTGTTATTTTAGTTTGTATGGCTATAGGTAGCTATATTTCAACATTGATAGGAAAATTAATAAAAATGGACTTCCCTTCTTATGTTGGGGCAATGTTCATGGCAGTTATAGTAAGAAATATAAATGAAAAAACTCATTCATATAATTTTAATTTCTCGTTAGTTGATGGCATAGGTAATGTTATGCTTAACTTATACTTAGCACTTGCACTTATGACTTTAAAACTTTGGGAACTTTCAGGATTAATAGGTGGAGTTCTTTTAGTAGTTGCTTGTCAAGTAATATTTATGATAATAATAGCGTACTTTGTTGTATTTAGAATACTTGGATCTCAATTATGATGCAGCAGTTATGTGTTCAGGACTATGTGGACATGGACTTGGAGCAACACCTTCTGCAATAGTTAATATGACAGCAATAAACGAAAAATATGGAATGTCAAGAAAAGCCATGATGATAGTGCCGATAGTTGGAGCATTCTTAGTAGATATAATCTATCAGCCAGCAACCGTTTGGTTCATAAAAACTTTTGTACAAAATTATGTAGGGTAGATAAAAAAAATTTAATATAGTTTATGAAGGAGGATTAACTTCTAAAAAAATAGGGGTTAGTCCTTTTATTTTTAACAATATCTAGCAAGAAGTCCTCTACTTCCTATAAGTAGGGGATGAATTGCTTTTTATTTTCTTGAAATTGTTTCAAAAAAATATAATATAATTAAATCAGTTAAAGGTAATAGAGTATTTTTGGAGTAGAAGTTTTTGTATTGAGTATTGGATGGAGCAAGTAAGTGAGGAGGAAAATGAAGATAATTAAAAAGCATAATAAATGCAGAATATATCACAGTACCTTGGAGAAATCTTATAATCTCTGTGTTGTACAGATTAGAAAGAAAGTATTATAACCTTATGTTAGATGATAGAAAAGAAAGGTTATGAAGAATATAAATTAACAGGAATTAAAAAACTCAAAATATCCTACTCTTGCTAAATATAAAGAAGAAACTATCCTATATTTAAAAGAAGTAGATAAAGCTTAGCTCTTGCTAATGCACAAATAAATTTAGAAAAAAGGCTTTTCAAAGAATTTTCTTATTATCCAAAGTAGTAAGACTTGTTCTAGTTGTGGTAATATAAAAGAAACACTAAAAATTATCAGAAAGAATATATCATTGTAGAATATTGTGGACTAGAAAATAGAATAGAAGTTACAATGCAAGTATGGGAAAAAAAATAGTATTAGTAGAAAAGGTTTTTAGCAAATATCAAAAAAGAATGAGAAATAGTAAATTAGAAAGAAAAATATATTTAAGGGATAAGGGACTGACCCGTAGTAGAGCTGTACAAATAGAGATATAAAGTGGCTAACAAAAAGCACATACTTCAAAAGAAGCTCCGACTTCGGGTATAAGTGGGTAGATAGTATACATATAGAAGCTAATTTTAAAGAGAAATAACTTAGATAGAATTCTTAGAAGAACTATTACTGAAGAACCCTGCGACTCAGCAATCGTAAGTGTCAGGGGGAGGTTCAGAGAAGTGAGTGTTCAAAAATAGTAATAGAATAAAATAATAAAAAGTAGGAGGAGAGAAAGATGAAGAAAAATTATTATTAGGTGCATTTTTATTAGTATCAGCTTTATCATTTTCAGCAGGAAGAAAGGTTCCAGCAGGAAAAAAATAGTGATGGATCAAACTACTGGAATAGCCTATGTACAAGGAGAAAAAGCCATTTACAGGTACAGTTGAAGTTAAATTTGACAATGGTAAGGTTCAAGGATTATTAGAAGTTAAAAAAATGGTTTATTAGATGGAACAGGGGTTACTTATTATCCAAGTGGAAAAGTTCAATCTAAAGAAAATTATAAAAATGGTTATGAAGAGGGAATAAATACTGTATACTATGAGAATGGTAATGTAGAATATGAAAAGTATGTAAGTAATAATGGAAGAGTAGTTTACGAAAAAAACATTTCTATCCAAATGGTCAAATAGACTTTGAAGCTACATATAAAGATGGACAATTAGATGGTGTAGTTAAAAAAATATGATGAAAATGGACAAGTAGCTCAACAAGGAATATTTAAAGATGGGTGTACAAAGTACAATAAAGATAAAAATGGGCTGTTGCAAAATTTAAAATTTCAAATCCTAAAGTAAAAAAATAAGTGAGTTACGAATGGAAATTTTTAGATAAAAAAATCAAATAGAATGAGCCGAGCAAATGCAGGAGTGTTTGAACGAAGTGAGTTTCCTGATTTGCAGCGAAATTCTTGATTTTTTTATCGTTAAGAAATTTACTCAGTAACGAACTATTTTTACTTTTTATTAATTTGCAACAGCCCTCATATTATTAATCTTCATATCCATTTGGATGATTTTTTTATGCCAATTCCAAGCAGTTTCAATAATTTGTTCTAATTTATCATATTTAGGAACCCATTTTAATGTATCTAAAGCTTTTTGAGATGAAGCTATAAGTCTTGCAGGGTCTCCTGCTCTTCTTGGACTAACTTTCTGCTGGAATAGGGTGTCCTGTTACCTTTCTTGTAACTTCTATAACTTCTTTAACAGAAAAACCTTCTCCATTTCCTAAGTTAAATACTTGGCTATCTCCACCATTTCTTAATCTATTTAGAGCAAGGTAGTGAGCATCTGCTAAATCCATTACATGAATATAGTCTCTTATACAAGTTCCATCAGGAGTAGGGATAGTCATCTCCATAGATAGATATTTTTTTCTCTTTGTCCTAGAGCAACTTGTAAAATTAGTGGAATTAAATGAGTTTTCACAAGTATGAGCTTCTCCGATTTCTCCACTTGGGTATGCACCAGCAACATTGAAATATCTTAAAGCAGTATATTTTTAGTCCATAGGCATTAGCACACCATTTAAAACATCTTTTTCAACTAGCTAGCTTACTTTCTCCATAAGGGTTAGTAGGTTCTGTTCTATCAGTTTCAAGTATAGGCATGTTTCTCAGCTTCTCCATAAGTTGCAGCAGTAGATGAAAATACTATTTTTATCTACATTATGAGCTTTCATAACTTTTAATAGACAAAAGAGTACCATAGAAGTTATTTTTCAAAAATATTTTTAGAGGCTCTTCTACACTTTCTCCAACTAAAGAGAAGGCAGCAAAAATCGATAACACCATCAATTTGATATTTTTTTCAAAAACTCTATTTAAAAAAATTCTTCATCTTTTAAATCTCCAAGTTCTAAATGTGCTTTTTTTCATCAACAGCATCAACATGTCCTGTAATTAAGCTATCAACAACAACAACATCTTCATTTTTTTCTAATAGATATTTAACAACATGGCTACCAATGTAACCTGCTCCTCCACAAACTAATATAGACATTAGAATCTACCTCCAATATGATTTATAAATTTAAGAAAGGCATTTTTTTACCTTTTTCATCTCTTTTTAAATACTCCAGCATCTTCAAGCACTCTTGAGAATGTCAAACCCAATTTCAACATTTAAAATATTTTTCTAAGATTTCATCTACTGATAAATCCTTAATATTAGGATATTTATTTATAAAAGGCTTTTTAACCAAGATAAATGTTTTTCACAGTCTTTATCTTCAGAAATTTTCTTTTCAAAGTCCTCATCTTTTAAGAATTCAGCTATTTTTCTCATTTCCATCTTCAATCTTCCAGGAAGAACAGCTAGTCCCATAACTTCTATCAGACCCAATATTTTCTTTTTTTAATATTATGATGTTCACTATGAGGGTGGAAGATACCTAAAGGATTAGCTTCATCAGTTCTATTATTTCTAAGAACTAAATCAATTTCAAAGTATTCTCCTCTTCTTCTAGCGATAGGAGTTATAGTATTGTGTGGAGTTGAATTTGTATAAGCAAATACTCCAACTTCCTCATCTGAATATTCTCTCCAAGCTTTTAAGACTTTATCTGATAACTCAATTAATTCATTTCTATCTAAAGACTTTTAATCTTAAAAACAGTCATAGAGCCACTTTAACTATTCCAGCCTTTATATTAGGATATGCTTCAAAACTTACTTCCTTTTTCAATCTCAGATTTTGCCATAGGGAACTCATGGTTTCCACCTTGATAGTGGTCATGGCTTAAAATAGAACCTCCAACTATTGGTAAATCAGCATTTGAACCTATAAAGTAATGTGGGAATTGATTTACAAAGTCCAAAGTTCTTGAGAAAGTGTCTCTATTTATTTTCATTTCTCTATGTTCAGAACAGAATATTATTGCATGTTCATTGTAGTAAAACATAAGGAGAATATTGAAAATACCATCTTTCATTTTCTAAAGTTAGAGGTATAACTCTATGATTTTGTCTTGCAGGATGTGTTAAAGTTCCAGCAAAACCAACATTTTCATAGCATAAAAGACATTTAGGATAATTTACTTGAGGCATATTCTTTTGTCTTTCAATCTCTTTAGGATCTTTTTCAGGTTTAGATAGATTTATAGTAATTTCTAAATCTCCATATTCTGTTGGACTTTTGCCAATATAGATTTTTTCTATTCTTTCAGTTCTTATATAGTTAGTCTTTTTAGAGAAATTATAGAAATAATCTGTTGCTGACTTTATATTTGTATCAGATAAATTTTTAAATGTATTTATAACTTCTCTTGGGAAAGGAGTAAATTTCCCCATAACTTCTGTGTCAAAAAAATATCTCTATCTGCAGTTCCATCTTCTATAATTTTTTTGTTCTATAGCATAATCACAAATTTTATCTAAGATTTCTTGAGGATATTCAGGTATTTGATAGTTATCTTCGTTGACATCCTCCCAATCTTTTTAATTGTAACAATGCCATTAATTCATTTCTAACAAACATAACATCATCTTCTGTTATCAATGAATTTTTTTAAGTGAATATTTTATAAGTCTATTAATTAAAGAGTAAATTTCCATCCTTTTTTTCCTTTCTTTAAAAATATTAGCTACATTCCAAATTTTTAGGCTACTGTGACGTCCATTACTGTAGAGAGAGCCTTTATGGAGCTCTCGAGACATTAATGGCTGGCAAGTAGCTATTAAAAATACTGGCTAGTAACGAACTATTTTTATATTTTCCCTGCTCCATCTCCAATGTTTGCTATATAGAAAGTAGCTCTTAAACCTGTTTTTTTCCTTATATTTTTTTCCAACATTTTTTTATAAAGTTTTCAACATGGTCATTTTCAACTATACTTACAGTACAACCACCAAAAACCTGCTCCAGTCATACGAGAACCAACAGTTCCTTCTTCTTCCCAAGCAGCTTCTACAAGGCTATCAAGCTCTACACCTGTAACTTCATAGTCATCTCTTAAAGAGATATGAGATTGATTCATTAATCTTCCAAATTCTGCAATATCATCTTTTTTTCAAAAATTCAACTGCAACCTTTTGCTCTTTCATTTTTCACTAACAGCATGAGTTGCTCTTTTTTAGTTGTTCTTCATCTGTTATAAAGTGTTTAACTTTATCAAATTCAGCAACTGTTAGCTCACCCTAGATATTTTTATATTAATTCCATTGTCATTTAGAACTTTAACAGCTTCTTCACAAGAACTTCTTCTTTCATTGTATTTAGAATCTGCTAAACCTCTCTTTTTATTTGTATTAGCAATAACAATAGACATATTTTTTTAATTTTTACAGGAACATATTCAAACTTTTAAAGTATTACAATCTAGTAAAATAGCATGGTCTTTTTTACCCATACCGACTGCAAATTGATCCATAATTCCTGAGTTTACTCCAATGAATTTATTTTTCTGCTACTTGGCACATTTTTAACCATTTCAACCATATCAACATCAAGTTTGAATAAGTCTTTAAGTATAACAGCAGTTAAAACTTCTATAGAAGCTGAAGAAGAAAGTCCAGCACCATTTGGAATATTTCCATAGAATAGTACATCAAAAACCACTGTCTATTTTTATAAGCTTTTATCTAAGAAAGTTTTAACAACTCCTTTAGGATAATTAGCCCAGTTATCTTTTTTTATTATAAACTAAAGTTATCTAGACTAAATTCAATAGTTCCTAAATTTTTAAAGTTTTTTTAGAATACATTCTAAAAAGTATTATCTTCTCTTTTTACAACAGCATAAGTTCCAAAAATCTAATGCACAAGGGAAAACGAAACCACCATTATAGTCTGTATGCTCACCAATTAAAGTTAACTCTACCTGGTGAAAAGAAAGTTTCCACATTCTCCATCATATTTAAAAAAATTTCTTTAAATTCCTTTTATTAAATCTTCTAACATAAATCCCTCCAAAAAAATAAAAAAATGTAATTTATACTATTATATATCATTTTTAAAAAAAATATAAACAAAAAGAAGAGCTGTTGCAAAATTAAAAATTTCAATCCCAAAGTAAAAAAATAAGTCAGTAAGACTATTTTTACTTTTTTTGAATTTAAACGAACTATTTTTACTTTTCTATAATTACAACAGCCCACTTTTTAAAATAAATTCTTTAGTTAATTTCTTTTTATAGTTTGCATAAAAACCAGCTAAGTTTTTGAATTTCACTTGGAATAAGTATCTTAGTAGATTTACCATCAGCAACTTTTTTTCAAATGTTTCAAAAAGATTTCAAAGTGCTAAGATTTCTTTTAGCAGGTTTAGCTTCATTTAATAGTTTAATAGCTTCAGCTTCAGCTCTTTTGAATTTCAAGTATTGCTTGAGCTTTACCTTCAGCTTCTTTAATTTTTTACTTCTTTTTCAGCTTCAGCTCTTAAGATAGCAGATTGTTTTTCCCCTTCAGCAACAAGTATTGCAGATTCTCTTGTAGCTTGAGCTTCAAGTATTTTTCGCTCTCTTTTCTCTTTCTGCCTTTCATTTCCTTTTCCATGGCAATTCTGATGTCATTTGGAGGAAGTATAGATTTTTAACTCAACTCTGTTTACTTTTTATTCCCCAAGGGTCAGTAGCATCATCAAGTTCTTGACGCATCTTTGTATTTATGATATCTCTAGATGTCAATGTTTCATCAACTGTCATATCCCCTATAATGTTTCTAAGAGTTGTAGCAGTTAAGTTTTTCAATAGCTGATAAAGGTCTTTCAACTCCATAAGTATATAACTTAGGATCTGTTATTTGGAAATAAAACAACAGTATCTATTTGCATAGTAGCGTTATCTTTTGTGATAACTGCTTGTGGGTCGAAAAGTCAACAACTTGTTCTTTAAGAGAAACTATTCTTGAAACCTTATCAAAGAAAGGATTGATAAGATTTAAACCTGAACTTAAAGATTGATTGTATTTTTCCTAGTTTTTTTCAATGATATAAACTTGTGATTCAGGAACGATTTTAATTGCTTTTTAATGCAATTACAGCAAATAAAAATCAAAAAGTAGTACAAAAATGGTATATAAAACATAATTCAAAACCTCAATTTATTTTTTTAAAAATTATTTTTATTTCCTTTAAAACTTGAAATTACAGGAGTATCTCCTACTTCAAAAAAAGCTCATTACTTAAGGCAGTCCATATAGAACCCTTGTATAGCTTACATCATAAATTTTTTTCTTCTTTACTTGTATCTACAATTTTTCTTTATTATGATAGCTGTATCAATTTTTCTCAGCATCAAAATTATCTTTATTTTTTAGATAAGATAGCTCTAGCATAAGGTCTTAAGAATATGATAGATAGTAGAGAAACAACTGTAAAGAAAGTTATCTCAACTTTCATACTATCACTAATTAGAGATACAAATACAGTTAAAGGTCCGCTGCAAAAAGCAAACCATACTGTTACAAGTGCTGGAATAGCAAATTCAATAATAGTGAAAATAATAGTAAGTACTAGCCAAAAAAATATAACCCACTGTCATTGTAATTCTCCTTTCATTTTAACTTTAGTTAAAATTTATAAAATTATAATATTTTTACTTATTTTATTTTCTTATATTATAACATATTTTAAAAAAAATAAAAAAACATTTTTTATTCTATTCCCATCTTCTTCTTCGATTAAATAATTCATCTGTTGCCAGTCGTAAAATTCTATTAGTTTGTAAGGGAATAGTATTATTTTTTTATGTGCTATAGCAATCAGTTCATCTGCTTCTATTTTGTAAACAACATGATGTTCTTCAAAAATCATCTAAAAGCATTTCTTGATATTCTTTATATTTTTCCCAGTTTTTTTAAGTTCATCTATAATTTTTTTACTTCATCTTCTTTTTAATCTTTCCATATTTTTTTATCACCTCTTTTAATAATATTTGTTCTATATCCTATAATATAATTCTACTAAATGCAAGAGAAAAAAATAATTATACAGAAGTGGTTCATTTTTAAATGCTTTTAAGATAATATTTTTTTATCATAATTTTTTTATTGACAAAGCTAAAAACTGTACTCTTTATAGTATAAATGAAAATATTTAATTATAAATAAATTATTGAAAAGGATTGATGATATGAAAAGTAGAACTGTAGAAATAGTAAATGAAACTGGATTACACACAAGACCAGGAAATGAATTTGTAAGTTTAGCGAAAAACATTTTCTTCTCAAATAAGCGTAGAAAATGAAGCAGGTACAAAAAGTAAATGGGAACTTCATTATTAAAAATTACTTTCTTTAGGAATTAAAAAAAGGAAGCAAAAATAACTGTATATGCTGATGGTGAAGATGAAAACGAAGCAGTTGATAAATTATCATCTCTTCTTGAAAAACTTAAAAGATTAATTTTTTTGTGTGAGGGAGGGATTATCTTCTCCCTTTTATTTTTGAAAAAAATATTGGAGTGGATTATGAAAAAAATAACTTAATAAAAGGTATTCCAGCTTCTCCTGGGATAGCAATAGGAAAAAGCATTTCTTTACAAAGAAAACAATTTAGAAATACTTGAAAAAGTCAACACTATCTAAAGAAGAAGAATTAGAAAGATTAATAAAAAGGAAGAGAAGTTGCTAAAAAAACAATTAGAAGAAATAAAAAGAAAATACTCTTCAAAAAAACTTGGTAAAGATAAGGCAGATATCTTTTGAAGGGACATATTACTTTTATTAGAAGATGAAGAACTATTTTTCAGAAATAGATTCAAAAATCTCTGAAAAAAATGTACTGCAGAGTTTGCTTTTAAAGTGAAGCAATTGATGAATATGCAAATATGCTTGCAAATTTAGAAGATGCATATTTTAAAGAAAGAGCAGGAGATTTAAGAGATATAGGAAAAAGATGGCTATATGGTGTCATGAATGCACAAGTAGTTGATCTTTCAAAAGTTAGAACCTGAAACAATAATCGTTGCAAGAGAACTAAATCCTTCAGATACAGCTCAAATAAACTTAGAAAATGTTCTAGCTTTTCGTAACTGAAATTGGTGGAAAAGACAGCTCACTCATCTATTATGGCAAGATCTTTAGAATTGCCAGCTGTTGTTGGAGTAGGAGCAGTTTTTGGAAAAACTTAGAAAACAATCAAATTTTTAATAGTTGATGCATTAAAAGGAGAAGTTATAGTTAATCCTGATGAAGAAACTTTAAAGATATATAGAGAAAAAAAGAGAAAACTTCTTAAAAAGAAAAAAAGAAGAATTAAAGGCTTTAAAAAGATAAAGAAGCTATTTCAAAAGATGGAACAAAAAGTTGATGTTTGGGGGAAATATAGGGTCTCCTAATGACTTAAAAAGGAATTATTTCAAATGGTGGTTTTGGAATAGGACTTTATAGAACAGAGTTCTTATTTATGGAAAAAGATAGTTTTCCCAACAGAAGATGAACAATTTGAAGCATATAAAAATAGTAGCTGAAGGTTTAAAAGGATATCCTGTAACTATAAGAACTATGGATATAGGTGGAGATAAATCATTACCATATATGGAGTTGCCACAGGAAGAAAAATCCATTTTTTTAGGTTGGAGAGCAATAAGAGTTTGTTTAGACAGACAAGAAATTTTAAAAACTCAATTTAGAGCCTTATTAAGAGCTTCAAAATATGGACAAATAAAAAAATCATGTTACCTATGATAATGGATATAGAGGAAAGTTAGAAAGGCAAAAAGCTATATTTGAAAACTGTAAGAAATGAACTTAGAGAAGAAGGTATAGAATTTGATGAAAAAGATAATGCTAGGAATAATGGTTGAAACTCCTGCTGTTGCATTTAGAGCGAAATATTTTTGCAAAAAGAATGTGATTTCTTCTCAATAGGAACAAATGACTTAACACAATATACTTTAGCTGTAGATAGAGGAAATGAAAAAAATTGCTAATCTATATGATACATACAACCCAGCAGTACTACAAGCTATTAAAAATGTTAATAGATGGGAGCACATGAAGGTGGAATAAAAGATTTCAATGTGTGGAGAATTTGCTGGAGATGAAAATGCAGTAGCAATTTTATTTGGTATGGGACTAGATTCTTTTTTTCTATGTCAGGAATTTCAATACCAAGAGTTAAAAAGAATTCTAATGAAATTAGATAAAAAAAGAATGTGAAAAGCTAGTTGAAAGAATTTTTAGAACTATCAACTGCTAGTGAAATCAAAAAAATGAAGTTAAAGAATTTATGAAAAAAATATAGCTTTAAAAATATCTTTGATATATAAAATACATAAAAAAATTATTCAAATTATATATCTAAAATAGGTCATTAATTCGCTTTTTTGAACTCCTAACTCATTAAAAAAATAAAACAGATATTTTTAAAAATAATACATAATCATTAAAAAAACGAAAATAAGAGTGAAAACTTAGAAAAAGTTTAAAAAAAATACTTGATTTTTTTATTAGAAAAATAATGTATTATAGCTACAGAAAATCAAGGAGGGATATACAATGAAAAAAAATTTGCAATGTTAGCACTAGCTATGAGCTTATTCTTAGTAGCTTGTGGAGAAAAGAAAGAAGAACAAAAAAACCAGCTGAACAACCTGCTGCAGAAGCAACTGCAACAACTAACTGCAAAGCAACTCTGACTCGCTGAAGTAAAAGCATTCTCAGTTAAAAACTGAAGATGGAAAGGAATTTCACTTTAGAAGTTGCTGCTGATGGAGCTACAGCTACTTTTAACTGATGCAGAAGGAAAAAGTTACTGAATTGAAAAAAATGCAGAAACTGCTTCTGGAGAAAGATATGCTGATGAAGCTGGAAACGAAATAGCTATGAAAGGTACAGAAGGAGTTTTAACTTTAGGAGATCTTAAAGAAGTTCCAGTAACTGTAGAAGCTAAATAGTTAGAAAAAAAGTTTTAAAAACTAAAAGCAGGAAGAAATTCCTGCTTTTTTTCTTATAATATTTTTTTATATTTCTTGCTAAATTATTCAAACTATAATATAATTTAAGATAGGAGATTTATGTAAAACGAAGCGCCAGAACTCTATTTTTTTGAGTTGACGAGGATTGAAATTATCGAAATTTTCGGCGGATATTTCAAAAGGTGGTTACAACCATTATTAACAAAAAAATACAGAGTGATCTGTATAACAAAGAAATAATTGTAACAGTCTCCTATTTTTATAATGAAAAATTTTTAGGAGGTTTAATATGTGTGGAATAATTGGATATTCAGGAACTAACACAAATGCGGTGGAGGTTCTATTAGAAGGACTTGAAAAGGTTGAATACAGAGGATATGATTCAGCAGGAATTGCCTTTGTAACTGATAAAGGGATACAAATAGAAAAGAAAGAAGGAAAAATTAGATAATTTAAGAAATCATATGAAACAATTTGAAGTTCTTTCTTGTACAGGGATAGGGCATACTAGATGGGCAACTCATGGAGTACCCTACAGATAGAAATGCTCACCCTCACTATAGTGAAAACAGAGATGTTGCACTTATACACAATGGAATTATTGAAAACTATGTAGAAATCAAAAAAAGAATTATTAGAACAAGGTGTAAAATTTAGTTCAGATACAGATTCAGAAGTAGTTGCTCAACTATTTTCAAAACTATATGATGGAGATTTATACTCAACTCTTAAAAAAAGTTTTTAAAAAGAATAAGAGGAACTTATGCTTTGCTATAATTCATAAAGATTTTCCCTGATAGAATGATTTGTTGTAGAAGTCATAGTCCTTTGATAGTTGGACTTGGAGAACATCAAAATTTTATAGCTTCAGATGTATCAGCTATATTGAAAATATACAAGAGATATAATTTATCTTGAAGATGGAGATGTTGTTTTAGTAACAAAAAGATAATGTGACTGTCTATGATAAAGATGAAAAAAAGAAGTAAAAAGAGAAGTTAAAAAAAGTTGAATGGAACTTTTGAACAAGCTTCAAAAAGGTGGATATGCTCACTTTATGATAAAAAGAAATTGAGGAGCAACCTGAAATTTTTGAAAAAAACTTTAGGTGTTTACACAGATAAAGAAAAGAATGTAAATTTTGATGAACAATTAGAAGGAATAAATTTACATAATATAGATAGAATTTATATAGTTGCTTGTGGAACAGCTTACTATGCAGGTTTACAAGGACAATATTTTTATGAAAAAAACTATTGGGAATAGATGTATTTACAGATATAGCTTCTGAATTCAGATACAATGACCCTGTAATAACTGATAAGACTTTAGCTATTTTTTTGTAAGTCAATCAGGAGAAACTATAGATACTTTAATGTCAATGAAATATGCAAAGGAAAAAGGAGCAAAAGACTTTAGCAATATCTAATGTTTTAGGTTCAACAATAACAAGAGAGGCAGACAATGTTATCTATACTCTTGCAGGACCTGAAATTTCAGTTGCTTCTACAAAAAGCATATAGTTCACAAGTTTTTAGTTCTATATCTATTATCTCTATATATGGGAGCAAAACTTGGAAAAATTAGAAGAAAAAAAGATTATAAAAATATATTTCTGATATAAATTTAGTAAAAAGAAAAATATAAGTGGACTTATAAAAGAAAAAAAGAAAAAGATACATGAAATTGCTAAAGAGAATAAAAGATGTAAAAAAATGGTTTCTATCTTGGTAGAGGAATAGATGAAAAAAAGTTGCTAGAGAAGGTAGCTTAAAGATGAAAGGAAATCAACTATATTCACACTGAAGCTCTTGCTGCAGGGGAGTTAAAAGCATGGAAGTATAGCCCTTATAGAACAAGGAGTTTTTAGTTGTTGCTATCTCTACTAACTTAGAAATGGATGAAAAAAAGTTGTATCAAATATAAAAAGAAGTTAAGGCTAGAGGAGCTTATGTTGTTGGGAGTTTGTAAGGAAGGAAGTTTAGTTCCTGAAGTTGTAGATGATGTAATTCAAATCAAAGATAGTGGAGAATTATTAAGTCCTGTTCTTGCAGTTGTTGCTCTACAATATTTAGCTTACTATACATCTTTAGAAAAAAAGGTTTTGATGTTGATAAACCTAGAAATCTTGCAAAAATCTGTAACAGTGGAATAAAAAGAAAACTCATTAAATTGGAGGGAGCTTTAGAATGGAAATCAACAAAAGAATTGAAGTAGCTAGAAAAAAAGTATGAAAAAAAGCACAAAGTAGATGCCTATATTGTAACAAGTTCTGACTATCATCAAAGTGAATACATAGGTGGCTATTTTTCAAGGAAGAGAATATTTATCAGGTTTTACTGGTTCAGCAGGAATTTTTAGTTATATTTCAATGATGAAGCTTGTCTATGGACAGATGGAAGATATCATATCCAAGCTGAAAATCAATTAAAAGGTAGTGAAATAAAATTATTTAAACAAGGTAATACAGGGTGTTCCTACATATAAAGAATATATAGTTTCTAAGTTAGCAGAAAATTCAAAAAAATAGGAATAGATGCAAAGATACTTTTTATCTTCTGATGTGAATGAAATTCTTTCAAAGAAAAAAATTTAAGATTGTTGATTTTGATTTGTTAGCAGAAGTTTGGGAAAAAAAGACCAGCTTTTAGCAGCTGAAAAAAATATTTATTTTTAGAAGATAAATATACAGGAAAAATCATATAAGGAAAAAAAGTAAAAAGAAATAAGAGCAAGTTTAAAAAGAAAAAAATGCAGACTATAATATTATCTCAAGTCTAGATGATATAGCTTGGATATATAATTTTCAGAGGTGACGATGTTCAACATAACCCCTGTAGCTCTATCATTTACAGTGATTTCTGAAAAGAAAGCGAGCCTATATATCGATGAAAAATAAATTAAATAAAGAAGCTGAAAAAAATATTTTTAAAGATAACAAAGTGGAAGTTAAAGGATATTTTTGAATTCTTTTGAAGATATAAAAAAATTAAAAAGGAAATATCTTAGTTGACTTTTAATAAAACTAGCTATGCTATCTATGAAGCTATCAGTAAAAATAACTTAATCAATGCTATGAATCCTAGTACATATATAAAAGCACATAAGAATGAAACTGAAATAGCTAACACAAAAAGATATTCATGTTCAAGATGGAGCTGCTATAGTTAAATTTATGTACTGGCTAAAAGAAATAACTATAAAAAGGAAATATCACAGAATTTCTCTAGCTGAAGAAAAAAATTAATTCTCTAAGAGAAAAAAAATAGAAGGATATATAGATTTAAGTTTCCATACTATTTCAGCTTTTTGGAAAAAAATGCAGCTATGATGCACTATTCAGCACCTGAAAAAAATTCAGCTAAAAATAGAAGATGGAGTATATTTACTTGATTCAGGAGGAACATACTTAAAAGGGTACTACTGATATAACAAGAACTTTCTTCTTAGGAAAAGTTGGAAAACAAGAAAAAAAATAGATAATACTTTAGTTTTTAAAAAGGAATGTTAGCACTATCGAGAGCAAAATTCTTGTTTGGAGCAACAGGAACAAACTTAGATATTTTAGCTAGACAATTTTTATGGAATGTAGGAATAGACTATAAATGTGGAACAGGACATGGAGTAGGACATATTTTTAAATGTACATGAAGGACCACATGGAATAAGATTTCAATATAATCCTCAAAGATTAGAAGTTGGAATGATAGTTACTAATGAGCCAGGGGCATATATTGAAGGTAGCCATGGAATCAGAATAGAAAATGAACTTCTAGTAAAAAGAAGCTTGTGAAACTGAACATGGGCAATTTTTAGAATTTGAAACTATCACTTATGCACCTATTGACTTTAGATGGTATAGTAAAAAAAGTCTTTTAACTAAAGAAGAAAAAAAGAACAATTAAATACTTATCATAAAGAAGTTTATGAAAAAAATTAAAACCTTATTTAACTAAGGCTGAACAAGCATTTTTTAAAAAGAATATACTAAAAGAAATTTAGGTTAATGATTTAGAAAGGTATAAAAAAAGATATGAGAAAGAATTATGAAACCTCAAAATTGTACTATGGTTTTTCCAGTAATTTTACTTGGATATAAGGATGTTAACTTTAAATATAATTTTACAACTAATAGTTCATCATATACATTAGGGAGATATGATGGTTATAGGACTTCATTGTAGAAGTAATGCAGCTAAACAAATTATGAACTTCAAGGAATTTACTGTAAATATTCCTAGTGAAAAACTTAATGGATGAAATTGAAATAGGTGGATTTTTTTCATAAAGTAGATAAAATTCAACTTAGTAAAATTGGATTATGAAATAGGAGAATTTATTGACGCACCAATATTTACTGCTTGTCCTGTTTCTATGGAATGTAAGGTAGAAAATGTTGTAATGTATGGTGAGACTGCCAATATTATAGCGAGTATAAAAGAAAAGGGTTGTTAATCCTATCTTGATTGAAGATGGAAAATTAAATTCAGATAAATTAAACTCAGTTCTATTCTTTGGTGATGATAATGAAAAAAAATATATCGTTATTTAAGGAATTTGAGCGATAAAGCAGGAAAAATTTTTATAAGAATAAATTTGAATAGAATAAAAGGGGAAATTTTTTTACTTTTTTTGTAAGAATTTCTCTTTTTATTTTTTAAGTTCTGTGCTATAATTAATTATGACAAAAAAGGTCAAGAATTTAAAAAAATTTAAAAGAGGTGAATTTTATGGAAAATATATTAAAAAAATCATATAGAATGTTTATCAATGGAGAATGGGTAAATTCAAGTAATGGAGTTATGGTAAAAACATATGCTCCTTATAACAATGAATTATTATCAGAATTCCCTGATGCAAGTGAAAGTGATGTAGATTTAGCAGTTAAAAAGTGCAAAAGAAGCATTTAAAAACTTGGAGAAAAAAACTACTGTAAAGGAAAGAGCTAAGATTTTTAAATAAGATTGCTGATATAATAGATGAAAATAAAGAACTATTAGCAACTGTTGAAACTATGGATAATGGTAAGCCAATAAGAGAAACAACTTTAGTTGATATTCCTTTAGCAGCAAGTCATTTTAGATATTTTTGCAGGATGTATCTTAGCAGATGAAGGACAAGCAACTGTTTTTAGATGAAAAGTTTTTTTAAGTTTAATTTTAAGAGAACCTATAGGAGTTGTAGGACAAATTATTCCTTGGAACTTCCCATTCTTAATGGCAGCTTGGAAACTAGCTCCAGCTTTAGCAGCAGGAGATACAGTTGTTTTAAAACCATCTAGTACAACAACATTAAGCTTATTAGTTTTAATGGAACTTATCCAAGATGTAATTCCTAAAGGGAGTTGTAAACTTAATTACAGGAAAAGGAAGCACAGCAGGAGAATTTTTTTAAAGAATCACCCTGATTTAGATAAATTAGCTTTCACAGGTTCAACAGCAGTAGGTAGAGATATAGCTTTAGCAGCAGCAGAAAAATTAATACCTGCAACTCTTGAATTAGGTGGAAAATCAGCAAATATCATTTTAGATGACGCTGATATAGAAAAAGCACTTGAAGGAGCTCAACTTGGAATATTATTCAATCAAGGACAAGTTTGTTGTGCAGGTTCAAGAATATTCGTACAAGAAGGAATATACGATGAATTTGTAGAAAAAAACTTGTAAAGAAATTTGAAAAATATTAAAATTGGAAATCCATTAGATCCTACAACTGTAATGGGAAGCCAAATAGATGCAAAACAAGTAAAAAAACTATTTTAGACTATGTTGAAATTGCTAAACAAGAAGGTGGAGTTGTTTTAACAGGAGGAGTAAAATATACAGAAAATGGTTGTGACAAAAGGAAACTTTGTAAGACCCTACTCTAATAACAAATGTAAACAATGGTTGTCGTATATCTCAAGAAGAAGTTTTTTTGGACCAGTTGCTGTTATAATTAAATTTAAAACAGATGATGAAGTTATTGCTCAAGCAAATGATAGTGAATATGGACTTGGAGGAGCAGTATTCACAAAAGAATATCAATAGAGCTTTAAGACTTGCAAGAGAAATTCAAACTGGTAGAGTATGGGTAAATACTTATAACCAAATTCCAGAACATGCTCCATTTCGGTGGATATAAAAAAATCAGGTATAGGAAGAGAAACTCATAAAGTTATCTTAGAACACTATACACAAATGAAAAAAATATCTTAATTGACTTAGAAGAAGGAACTTCTGGACTATACTAAAAAAATAATAAACTAACAAATTAATAAAAGAGTTGTTACAAAGTAAAAAAAATAGATAGTTACTAGCTGAAATTTCTTAACGATAAAAAAAATTAACGTTTCAGCTAGTAATTGTCAGGAAAACTTGCCAACAAGTTGGCTTCAGACACGCCGACAATTACTCAGCTCACTTGCTTTAATTTTTTTATCTAAAAATTTAGAATGTAACTCGCTTATTTTTACATTTTATTAAACAAATGTAACAACTCTTTTTATTTTTATAAAAATTTCTTGTATTTTTTTCAAAAGTAATTAAATTTGACAGATAATTTTTATAAGTGATAAAAATACTTTTAAACTATAATTTGGTATTTTTTTAAGAATATATTTTATTTTTGAAAAAAAGGAGAAAGATACGACATGGATTTAAAAAGGAAGTAAAAACAGAAAAAGAATTTAATGACAGCTTTTTGCTGGAGAATCACAAGCAAGAAATAAATATAATTTCTATGCAAAAAGTTGCTAAAGAAGAAGGATATGAACAAATAGCTGAATTATTTCGATATCACAGCTAATAACGAAAAAGAACATGCTAAACTTTGGTTCAAAGCTTTTACATGGAGATACTATCCCTGAAACAATAGTTAACCTTGCAGATGCAGCAGCAGGAGAAAAACTATGAATGGACAGATATGTATGCTAAATTTCGCAGAAGAAGCAAGAGAAGAAGGATTCATGAAACTTGCTAAACAATTTGAAATGGTTGGACAAATTGAAAAAGAACATGAAGAAAGATACAGAAAAATTATTAGAAAACATTAAAAAAATGGAACTGTATTCCATTCAGAAGAAAAAAAGTAGCTTGGGAATGTATGGACTGTGGACACCTACATTATGGAAATGATGCACCAGGTAAATGTCCTGTTTGTGGAGCAGACAAAGCTAAATTCAAAAAGAAGAGCAGTTAACTACTAAGATTTAAAACCATTGAGACACTAAAAGACAAAAAAAGTTTTTTTAGTGTCTTTTTTTATTAAAAAAATGATATAATACTAAGCACAGGATAAAAAAACTTAGGGAGATAAAGCAAATGAGAATTACAAAAAAATTATTATTACTTGTTACAATTATGTTTACGAGTATTTTTTTCTTCAAAGGAAATTTACTCAAAAGAAAAAAATTCAAAAGCCAGATTATAGTTATTTGACAGAAAAAAAGTTTCTATCTATTCAGATATGAATAAGAAAGAAAATATTGGATATTTAATAAAAAGGAACCCGTGTAAATGTTTTTGATACAAAAGAGGTTACAAAAAAATAAAAAAATAAACAAGGAAAAGAAATAGATGCAACAATAATTATGAAAAAAAGATAACATATAAAGATGTTAATAAAACAAAAGTTGCTTGGATAGAAGATGGTTATTTGGTATCAACATTAAATGAAGCAGTTGACGAAAGATTTAAAAAAATTTAGATTTTACAGAAAAAAAACTAAAAAAAGAGTATAAGGATAATAAGAGAGTAAAAGTTAGAGGACTATATGTTTCAGCCCACTCTGTTGCACTTAAAGGTAGATTAGATGAGCTTATAGAGCTTGCTAAAAAGAATAATATCAATGCTTTTGTTATAGATGTAAAAAGGAGATTATGGAGAGTTAACTTTTCCTATGTCAGATGAAATAAATAAATATACAAAAGTCAGCCAATAAAAAAATCCAATAATAAAAAGAGATTGAACCTGTGATAAAAAAATTAAAAAGAGAATGGTATCTACACTATCGCTAGAATAGTATCTTTTAAAGATACAATCTATGCCAAAGAAAAATCCTGATAAAATTATTGTATATAAAGATGGAGGAAAAGGCATTTACAAATAGTGATGGACTTGTTTGGGTATCTGCTTATGATAAAAACTTATGGGAATACAATGTGACAGTTGCAAAAGAAGCAGCAAAAGCAGGTTTCAATGAAATACAATTTGACTATGTGAGATTCCCTGCATCTAATGGTGGAAAAACTAGACAAGGTTTTTAAACTATAGAAATACAGATAATATGACTAAGGCAGAAGCTATTCAAAAAAATATTTAAACTATGCAAAAAAAGAGTTAAGTCCATATAATGTATATATAAGTGCAGATATCTATGGGCAAGTTGGAAGTTCTTCAGATGATATGTCATTGGGACAATTTTTGGGAAGCTGTTAGCTCAGAGGTAGATTATGTATCACCCTATGATGTATCCAAGCCACTATGGAAAGGGAGTTTATGGACTAGAGATTCCTGATGCTAATCCATATAAAGACAATTTACCATTCAACAAAAGATTCTATAAATAGAAATAATAATATTTCTAGTCCCTGCTATCATTAGACCTTGGATTCAAGCATTTACAGCAACTTGGGTAAAAGGACATATACATTATGGACCAAAAAGAAGTTAAAGAGCAAATTAAAGCAATGAAAGGATCTGGGTGTGGACGAATATATTTTATGGAGTGCTACTAATAAATACGAAAAATTTTTTTAAAAATAATTTCTAGTCATAGATAAGTAAAAAAATACAAAATTGTATTAAGTATTATTTTGTATTCTGTTTATTTTTAAAAATAAAACTTGCAAAAATTTTTATTTTTATATATATAATATAAATATGACTTATTAAGTAAAGTTTAAAAATTTTAAAATAAAAGATATATTAAAAAAATTTAGGAGGAGTAAAATGAGTAAAATTAGTTTAGTTTATTATAGTGCAACTGGAAATACAGAAAAAAATGGCAAAAGCTATTGAAGAAGGAATAGTTGAAGCAGGAGGGAGCAGTAACTGTTTACAAATCAAATGCAATGGATAAAGATGCTATCCTTTCAAGCGATGTTATAGTTATGGGATCTTCAGCAACAGGAGCAGAAGTAATAGACGAAAATAACTTTATTACCATTCATGGAAGAAGCAGGAGATAAATTTCAAAAGGTAAAAAAAGTATATATCTTCGGTTCTTACGGATGGGGAGGTGGAGAATATGCTGATAACTGGAAAGCTCAATTAGAAGGATTTTGGAGCTACTATAGTTGATATGCCTATTCTTGCTAATGAAGAACCAAGTGATGAAGAATTAGCTCAATTAAAAAGAAGTTGGAAAGAAATTAGCTGCTATCTAATACTTAAAATATTAAAAAAATAAAAGCTGTTACAAAGTTAAAATTTGTACAGCTTTTTTTAAGTTTTTTGTAATATTTAAAAAAATATATTGAAAAAAAGTTAATAAATCTATTATGATAATGTTAAGTAAGATTTAACGATAAATTATAGTTTTTTTGAAGGAGGAAAGGAAATAATGTATTGTTGTACAAAAAAATAAATGATGATATTATTTGGATTGGAGTTAACGATAGAAAAAAACTCAAAGATTTGAAAAATTACATTCCTTTAGATAACGGAGTTACGTATAATTCATATTTAATATTGGATGAAAAAAATTTGTATTATTGATGGTGTTGAAGAAGGTGAAAATGGGAATTTTTCTTGGTAAAATAGAAGCAATGATAGGGACTGCTCCTATTGATTACATTATAGTAAATCACGTTGAACCTGATCATTCTGGCTCAATCAAAAAGTCTATTAAAAAAATTTATCCAGAATTAAAAAGTTGTAGGAAATGCAAAAAAACTATAATGATGTTAAAATTATTAGGTGTAGATTTACCTGATGAAAGAGTAATGGTAGTAAAAAGAAAAAGATGTTTTTAGACTTAGGAAAACATAAATTAACTTTCTATTTAATGCCTATGGTACACTGGCCAGAATCTATGGCAACTTATGATCATGACTGATAAAATCTTATTCTCAAATGATGCTTTTGGAAGCTTTTGGAGCTCTAGATGGAGCTGTTTTTTTGATGATGAAGTAAACACAGATTTCTTTACTGATGAAATGAGAAGATACTATTCTAATATAGTTGGTAAGTTTGGAGCACCAGTAAATGCTGTTTTAAAGAAATTATCTTCACTTGAAATTTCTTGTATTTGCCCATCACATGGACTTATTTGGAGAAAAAATATAAAAAGAACTTATAGAAAGATATCAAAAAAATGGGCGAAATATGGAACCTACAAAAAGAAGGTGTAGTTATAGTTTACGGAAGTATGTATGGTCATACAGCTGAAAATGGCTGAATATTTTAGGAAGAGAATTAGGTAACAGAGGAATAAAAAGATGTTATCATCTTTGACTCATCTAAAAACAGACCACTCATATATCTTCAGTACAATTTGGAAATATAAAGGACTTATGCTAGGATCTTGTGCTCATAATAATGATGTATATCCAAAAGATGGAGCCTTTACTACATAAAATTACAAAAACTATGGTTTAAAAAAAATAGATACTTAGGTATCTTTTGGAAATATGATGTGGAGTGGTGGAGGAGTAAAGAAAAATAAAAAGAATTTGCTGACAGTCTACCAGGACTGGAACAAATTGGAGAACCTATAGAAATAAAAAGGGCATGTTACTCCTATTGAAAGAGATAGATTAATAGAACTTGCTAATCTTATGGCAGATAAACTTATTGCTGATAGAGAATAATATAAAAAAAGGATTATCTGTTAAACAAATCTAATTTTTAAGGAAAGTTGTTGAGGAGGTTGCAAAGAAGATGTAATTAAAAATAACTCAAAAATTTATTTAGAAAAAGATTTCATTATCCATTACTAAATTAGGAGTTATTAATATGAAAAAAATTTTATTGGCTTGATTTGGGGAGAAACTTCTTATAATATATCATCAATTTTTATATAGTTCTGTGATAACTGCCTTTTTTGTTACAACTTGGTATAAATAATACTCAAATTGGATTCATATGGTCTTTAGTTTTATTTTTCTCAAATGATATTTGATTATCCAACTGGAAGTTTTGCTGATAAATATGGACGGTTAAGAATTTTTTTACAATTGGTATGATATTTATGGGGATAGCAACAATAATAATAGCAAAAAAAGTTATAATGTACTTATGCTATATATTAGTGGGATATTGCTTGGTTTAGGAGAATCACAGGTTAGTGGAACATTATTTCCTTGGTTTGTAAATAGTATTAGTATTGAAAAATAATAAAGAAAAAAACAAGAATATTTTTTTAAAATTAATGCACAAAGTCAGTTTTTAACTAATATTATAGGAGTTTTAACAGGATTTATCATTTCGTTTTTTTCAACATTGATTAAAAAAATATGGTCGCACACTTGTGACTCTAGCACTCGTAGGGTGTCAGTCATGAGTTAGACCATTAAGTATAGTCAGCATATATAGAAATATGTATGTAGAGGTAGCAACTTTAAAAAAAGCTATCCAATACTACTCGAATTGCTGGAAACCCCTAAAAGCTAGTATAACTACAACATAGTACCTAAATAATATGGTACAAGTGTGAAAGTGGCGAAAGCAGAAAAAATATACTAGATGACATAAGGTTAAATCCTAAGTGTTAAGCTAGTAATGCCCCCAAATCAAAGATTTGGGAAAGGCTAAAAATGGGCAATCAGCAGCCAAGACCGAAAGGTAAGGTTCAACGACTATTCCTCCTGAGGGAAGTACACTAAAAGCTAGTGGAAGTGGGTAGACCCAAACAGATAAAGCTGTGGGATAAGATATAGTCTGTGCTTAATAGAAATATTAAGAAGTTCAAGGCTAATCTCCTTAATTTATTAAGGAGTGTATATGCCAAGAGAACTGCATAAGTGGTAGCGTACTTATGTGAACGACAACCTCTAAAACGACTGAGTCAGTTTTAGGTTTATATATTTAGAAAAAAATTTTACTTTTTTTCATTTACTTATAGTATAAAAAAAGTGGTATACTATATATAGGTAAATGGAGGTGAAATCGCATGGAAAAAAAGCATATAAGTTTAGATTTTTATCCAACTAAAACTCAAATAACAATATTAAATTGTACTTTTTGGTTGTGTAAGATATGTCTATAATCATTTTTTTAGGTTTAAAACAAGAGCTATATAACAAAGAGAAAAAAAGTCTATGTCATATAATCAATGTAGCAAAATACTCACAGTTTTAAAACAAGAGAAAAGAATGGTTAAAAAGATGTAGATAAATTTTTCTTTACAAAAATTCTTTAAAAGATTTAGATAAAGCATATAAAAAAACTTCTTTTAGTGGAAGTGGCTATCCAAAGTTTAAATCTAAGAAAGATAATAGAAAATCATACAGAACCAATTATACAAATAATAATATAGAGTTTTTTTAGATAAATGGATAAAAAGTACCTAAGTTAGGAAAAACTAAAAAAATAAGAGATAAAAATGAAACCACAAGGAAGAATAATAAGTGCAACAATAACACAAGCGCCTAGTGGAAAATATTATATATCTTTATGTTGTACTGATGTAGAAGTAGAAAAAAATTAGAAAGTACAAATAAGAATGTTGGAATAGATTTAGGTATAAAGGACTTTGCGCTTACCAGTGATGAAATCTCAATAGAAAAATCCAAAAATATTTACAAAAAAATCTTTGAATAAACTAGCGATATTACAAAGAAAACTATCACGAAAACCAAAGGGTAGTTCAAATAGGAATAAAGCTAGAATAAAAAGTAGCAAGATTATTTGAAAAAAATATCAAATCAAAGAGAAGATTTTTTTGCAAAAAGTTATCAACAATACTAATAAAAAGAATATGATATTATTTGCATGGAAGATTTACAAGTAAAAAAAATATGGTAAAAAAATCATAAATTAGCAAGAAATATTGTAGATGTATCATGGAGTGAATTTAATAGAATACTAAGTTATAAAGCGAAATGGTATGGAAGAACAATAGTAAGAGTAGATAAATTTTTTTGCAAGTAGTCAAATATGTAATTGTTGTGGATATAGAAATGAAGAAGTAAAAAGATTTAAGTGTGAGAGAATGGACTTGTCCAGTATGTGGAGCTGTACATAATAGAGATATAAATGCAGCCAAAAAATATACTAAAAAGAAGGACTAAGGATATTAGAGATAAGTGCTTAAATATATAAATATATGAACCGTAGGAACTATGGGGATAGCTTGGTAAATTTAGTTGGCTAACAGAAGCAACTACTACCCAAGAACCCCTGCGACTCTAGCACTCGTAGGGTGTCAGTCGTGGGAGGTTCAGTATAAGACTTTATTAATTATTTCGGGGATGTTGTATATAGTAAATGGAGTATTCATATATTTTTAGTTTTTGAAGATAATAAAAAGTACCGAAACTGATTTAGTAAAGATTGGTAAAAAGTTTACTATTTTTTTATAAAAGAGCGTAAACTATGGATATATACTCTTGCTTTAACTTCAAGTTATTCATTTTATTCTATCTATCTCTTCATATGGCAACCTGTAGGGAAATCATTAGGAATAACTGGAAGTAGACTTGGTAGTGTATATAGTCTTTATTTGATATCTTTTGCTATAAGTGCTTTTTATCAGTAAAAAGAAATATTAAAGAATTTGTATATGTTTTTATGTACCTCTCTAATACCTGTGTCTCTAATAGTTATCTATTGTTCTCACAATTTAATTTTTATATTTAGTTGGGATAGTTTCTCTAGGATTTAATTATAAAATGGCTATGCTTAAAATTATGGGGACAGTACATAATTTTATTTCAAATGAAGTAAGGTCATCTGTTATATCTTTGGTTAGCTCTTTATCAAGTGTATTTTTTTGATAGGATTACAGATAATAATTGGAAAAAAATATTAGACACAAAAAAACCTTTTTTTATTTACAAATATTATGTATTTTTCATTGGAATTATTTATATAATTTGTATATTATTAATTCAAAAAAATGGATGTATGAAGAAAATAGCAGATAAGATTGAATATTTTTAATTTATTTGTGAACTACTCACGGCTAACACCCTAACGAGTGCTAGAGCCACGAGTGTTCTAATATATTTAATAAAAATGACACTAAAAAAATTTCTTGTTTAGTGCCATTTTTTTATTTTTAAAGAATTTTATTAGTTTTGTGGAACTTCATTTACTAATTCTTTACCTTCAACAAAAGTCTTTAATATTATTTAAAGTTGTTAAAGTTATAGCATCAACAGCTTCTTGTGTAAAAATATGCTTGGTGAGAAGTAAGAAGCACATTGTAGAAAGATAAAAGTCTTCCTAAAATATCATCTTCAATAACTTGAGTAGATTTATCTTCAAAGAAATAATCTTCTTCTTCTTCATATACATCAAGAGCCACTGCTCCAATTTTCTTATCTTTTAAAGCTTCAACTAAGTCAGCTGAATCAATAAGCATTCCTCTACCTGTATTTACAAGTATAACTCCATCTTTCATCTTTAACATAGATTTTCTATTAATCATATATTGAGTTTCTTTTTGTAAGTGGGCAGTTTAAAAGAAATAATATCAGATTGAGCATATAGTTCATCTAAAGTCACATATTCAAAACCAAGTTCTTCAGCCACTTTTTTTGATTAGGATATAGGTCATAGGCAATAACTTTCATATTAAATCCTTTTTAATATTTTTTTATTAAAATTTGTCCTATTTTACCTGTTCCCTATGATACCAGCTGTTTTTTTCCATTTAAAGTCAAATCCCATTAAACCATTGATAGAGAAATTTCCTTCTCTTGTACGAACATAGGCTTTATGAATTTTTTTCTATTAACTGCTAGAATAAGAGCAACTGTATACTCTGCTATAGCATGAGGAGAATAAGCTGGAACTCTAACCACTTTAAATCTATTATGTATATCTTTTAAAGAAACATTATTAAAACCAGCACATCTCATAGCCAAAAAGCTTTTATTCCATTGTTAGCCATAACATCGATATTTGCCTTTATTTATAACGTCATTTGTGAAAAGCACAGACAACATCATAACCTTTTAGTTAAATGAACTGTTTCTTCAGTCAATTTACCTTTTTAAAAAAATGTCATATCAAAATTGAAGTTATCAGCATATTTCTTAAAAAAACTCTTTGTCGTAATCTTTTATGTCAAAAAAATATAATTTTTAGTTTTTTTCCATATTATCCCTCCTAAAATAAATTCTTTACTAAATCTATAATAATTTAATTTTACCATAATTTTTAAATAAAAATTATAGTCAAGATAAAAAAATTAGTTATAATAACATAAGAGGTGTGAAAAATGAAAATAGGATTAGTATTAGAAGGTGGAGGAATGAGAGGTCTTTTTCTCTGCTGGAGTTTTAGATGCTTTACTTGAACTAAAAAGAATTAAGCATCAATGGAATTGTTGGTGTATCTTCTGGAGCTTTGTTTGGAGTGAAACTATGTTTCAAAAACAAAAAAAGAAAGAGCAGTTAGATACAATAAGAAATATGCAGATGATAAAAGGTATATGGGATTGTATAGTTGGATAACAACAGGAAATGCTGTAAATAAAGATTTTGCTTTCTATGAGTTACCTTGTAAGTTAGATGTTTTTTTGACAATGAAACATTTAAAAAAAGCAGATACAGACTTCTATGTTGTTATGACCAATGTTGAAAGTGGAAAGCCTGAATATGTTTTAATAGAAGATGCATTTGCACAAATGGAATATTTAAGAGCTACATCAGCTTTTACCTTTTTGCTTCAAAAAAATAATAGAAATAAATGGTAAAAAAATATTTAGATGGAGGAATATCTGATAGTATTCCTATAGATTTTTGTGAGAGCTTAGGTTATGACAAAATAATAGCTGTGTTAACAAGACCAGAAGGAACATATAAGGAAGATAAGTTAGGTTTTTCTGTATAAGTTAGTCTATAGAAAATACCCAAATTTAGTGAACTCACTTCTTAATATGGCTACAGATTACGAAAAAGGTTCTTGCAAAAAAATAAAAGACTTAGAAAAATAAAGGGAAAAATTTTTTTGTTGTAAGACCTCCAGAAGTTTTTAAAGATAGGTAGGCTTGAAAAAAATAGAGATAAAATTCAAAAAAAGTATATGATACAGGGTTTAAATACTGGTTTAAAAGAATTAGACAATATAGTAAAAGTATTTGAACAAATAGAATTTATTTTAAAACTTATTTTTAAAAAAATTTAAATTAAAAACCTTGAATTTTATTGAAAAATATGTTATAATATTTTTTTAGAAAATTTCTGACCTTACCGCTACTTTCAGGAGGTTTTGGGTCTAATGTCGTCATGGGGTTGGCGCTGTCTTTAATAGCTCAGAGACATCACGAATATCAAATTTTAGGTATTACGGATACTGTATGTTTTTTTGATAACTGACTACCACTTGTTTTTATTTTGACGACTAAAAACCATAATGAGGCGATAGGTCGGTTTTTTTAATTCTCAAAAAAAAATAAGAAAAAGGAGATATATTTATGAAAATAATTATTAAAGAATTAACAGATATTTTTTTCAAAAATCTTGTTGACAATTTATTTCCAGATAAAGAATTAAAACCAGTAGAAATTACAGTAGCTACAAATGAAAATTTTTGGAGACTATCAATGTAATTTTGCAATGATAAATTCAAAAAAATAATAGGGAGATAATCCAAGGAAAAATTGCTGAAGAAATAAAGGCTAAGTTTCCCTATGGAGAAATCGTTGAAAAAAATTAGAAGTTGCTAGGACCAGGTTTCATAAATATATTCTTAACAGATAAATATATTTCTGATTCTATAAAGAAAAATTGGAGAAGCCTATGATTTTTTTCATTTTTTTAAATAGAAAAGGGAAAGTTATCATAGATTTCTCATCACCAAACATTGCCAAAAGAATGCACATATGGACACTTAAGATCAACTATTATTGGAGAATCAGTAGCTAGAATAATGAGATATTTAGGATATGATGTTGTTGCAGACAATCATATTGGAGACTGGGGAACACAGTTTGGTAAGTTGATAGTTGGGATACAGAAAAGTGGCTAAACAGAGAAGCTTATGAAAAAAATGCTATAGAAGAATTAGAAAGAGTTTATGTTAAATTCTCTGAAGAAGCAGAAAAAGATCCTTCTCTTGAAGATTTAGCAAGAGCTGAACTTAAAAAAAGTACAAGATGGTGAAGAAGAAAATACAAAACTTTGGAAAGAATTTATAACAGAATCTTTTAAAAAGAATACAATAAACTATATGAAAGATTAGATGTACATTTTGATACATACTATGGAGAATCTTTTTACAATGATATGATGGCAGATGTTGTAAAAAGAATTAGAAGAAAAGAAATTAGCAGTTGATGATGATGGAGCTAAGGTTGTATTTTTTTGATGAAAAAGACAATTTATTCCCTTGCATAGTTCAAAAAGAAAGATGGAGCATATCTATACTCTACTTGATATAGCAACTGTTAAATTTAGAAAAAGATAACTATGATGTAAATAAGATGATATATCTTACAGATGCTAGACAACAAGACCATTTTTAAACAATTCTTTAAGATAACTGATATGCTTGGATGGGATATAGAAAAAAATACCATATTTGGTTCGGTATCATAAGATTTGCTGATGGTATTTTTATCAACTCGTAAAGGAAATGTTATCAAACTTGAAGAGTTATTAGATGAAGCACACAGTCGTGCATATGATGTTGTAAATGAAAAAGAACCCTAATCTTTCTGAAGAAGAAAAACAAAAATATAGCAGAAGTTGTAGGAGTAAGTTCAGTTAAATATGCTGACCTATCTCAAAAATAAACAAAGTGATATACTATTTGAATGGGATAAAATGCTAAGTTTTGAAGGAAATACAGCTCCCATATTTACTATATACTTATGCTAGAATACAATCTATTCTTAGAAAAAAATAGATGAACAAAATATAGAATTGAATGACAGTGTGGAAATTAAAATAGAAAAATAAAATTGAAAGATCTTTAGCAACTCATCTATTGACTTTCCCAATATCAGTATTAAAAAGCTGCTGAAACATTCAAACCTAATCTAATTGCAGATTATCTATATGATTTATCTAAGAAAGTTAAATAGTTTCTATAATAATTGCCCTATATTAAATCAAGATATAGACACTTTAAAAATCAAGAGCCTTATTAATAAAGAAAAACAGGTGAAGTTTTTAAAAGAAGGATTGTCTCTACTTGGAATACCTGTACTTAATAAAATGTAATAAAAGCTGTAGTATCAATGGTTATAGGATATGTAATTCTTCCAATATGCCTAAGAATATATATGAGAGGTAAAAAGTAAATATATATTTCATAAATAATAAAAATTTATGGTAATTATGAAAGAATTGTGATAGAATATGTTAAAAAAATCCTTAAATATGAAAGTCAGGGAGTGATTACAGTGGATCTGCACTATTTAGAAATTTTTTTATGAAGTTGCTAAAGCTAAGAGTTTCACAAAGGCTGCTGAAAAACTTTTCATCAATCAGTCAGCAGTTTCTATTCAAGTAAAAAAAATTTGAAGATATATTAAAAAGTAAAATTATTCGATAGAAGTTCAAAAAAATTAAGCTTACTTATACAGGAGAAACTCTGTATAAAATGGCTGAAGATATTTTTTTGAAAAAAAGTTAAAAGAGCAGAAAAAGAAATTTCAAGAGTCATAGAAGTTTGATAAGGGCAAGAATAGCAATAGGAGCTTCAGCTATTATTGCAGAACCCTTTACTTCCTAGTCTTATGAAAGAGTTTTCTTCAGTACATGACGAAATTGAATACAATATAACTATGTCAAATAAAGAACATCTGTTTAAAAACTTCTAAAAGAAGGAGAACTAGACGTGATAATAATAGATAGTCAACATATAACAGATTCTAATTTGGAAATAATTCCTATAGAAAAAGTATCCTTATGTTTTGGTTAGTTCAAAACATTATGATAGTATAAAAAGATATTGAAAAAGATGCAATTATAACGAGAGATGTTATACAGAACAATAATAAAGCTATTGAATATATTGAGGATAAATATGGTATTAACTTTACTAAAAAAAGATCAATGTTCTTGGAAATTTGGAAGTAATAAAAGGTCTTGTTAGAGAAGGAATAGGGAATGTAATACTTCCATATTATTCTGTATACAAGGATATAAGAAAAGGAACTTTCAAAGTCATAGCTAAAATTGATGAAATTAAAGATGGATATGAACTTATTATCACTAAAGATAAAAAAAGATCTATCTCAAATAACAAAATTTATTGAGTTAGTTAAAAAGTCATAAGATAGTTATGGAAAGGTTCTAGAAATTAGAAGAGGTGTAAATATGAATTTAATAACTTCATATAAAACAGAATTAGAATTATTAAAAAAATTCATTGAAGAAGAAGAAGAAAGAAAAGAAACTGAAAAAGTGGCTAAGAAATTAGCTGATATATTTACTAAAGGAAACAAAGTTTTTAATCTGTGGTAATGGTGGTAGTAACTGTGATGCCATGCATTTCATAGAAGAATTTACAGGAAGATTTAGAAAAAGAAAGAAGAGCCTTTACCAGCAATTTCTATATCAGATCCATCTCATATAACTTGTGTTGCAAATGATTATGGTTTTGATTATATCTTTTCAAAAAGGTGTTGAAGCCTATGGAAAAGAAGGAGATATGTTCATAGGGAATTTCAACTAGTGGAAATTCTGCCAATGTTATAAAGGCAGTTGAACAAGCTAAAAGCACAAGGGACTTGTAACTGTTGCTTTACTTGGAAAAAGATGGAGGAAAGCTTAAAGGGGTCAATGTGATTATGAATTTGTTGTTCCTGGAAAAACATCAGATAGAGTACAAGAAATTCATATGATGATACTTCATATAATAATTGAAGGTGTTGAAAGAATAATGTTCCCTGAAAAATTATGAGGAGATAATAAAAATAAAAAGAGCTACCTCATATTATATCTATTCAAAAAGTAAAAAAATAAGTAAGTTACGAATGGAAATTTTAGATAAAAATCAAATAGAATGAGCCGAGCAAATTCAGGAGTGTTTGAGCATAGCGAGTTTCCTGATTTGCAGCGAATTCTGATTTTTTTATCGTTAAGAAATTTACTCAGTAACGAACTATTTTTTTACTTTTTGAATAAGATTAGTATGCAACAGCTTTTTTTATATGAATTTTTCTATTTCTTCAGCAATTTCTAAGTCAGCAACTTCATCTTGATGATATTCAATATAATCTTTTAAAAAGTTGAACTGAAAAGAAATTAGCCTCTTCTTCATAGATAGAAGTTTTAAAACCAGTGTGTTCTCTAAAAAAATCTTATTTCATCACAATCATGTTCGAGAGCGTGGAAAAAGTTCATGTCCCTATGACAAAAAGTTTTTGCAAAAGCCCTCAAGTAAAGATTGAACAACTATTAATTTTTGAATTTCAAAAATAACAGTATATAGCCCTTTCATTTCTATATTAGCTGAAACAATTTCAATATCTAATCCCTTTACAAATACTTTACAGGATTCTTTGTCCCAAACTCAAAAATATAAATCATCAATTAATTTTTAGAATTTCTTTTTTCTTCTTTCTGTCATTATTTTCATCAGCTCTCTTTTTAAGCAATGCTCGAACAAAAAAATTCCTTCAAAACTTTTCTCTAATTCAATTTTGTCTTCTTCTGATGCTGGTTTTCCATTAAACATAAGCGTTGAAGTAGTCATTGCTATATTTTTCGTATTCTCTTATTTCGTCTGCACTTAACTGATACTCTTTAATTAAAAAAATCTTTTTCTTTATCATCTCCATTTTCCATAGGAAATTCATAGCCTCGCAACCAAAAGCTCATTTACATTTAAAACTTCTGCAAATAGTTCTACCCTATCTTTTTTTGCTTCATACTCTCCCACTAAGATATTGAGAAATAGTAGACTTATTTACATTGGTTAATTCTGACAATTTACTTGCTTTCATATTTCTAATTTCCAAAGCAAGTTTTAACCTCTCTGCAAAATTACTTACCAATTTCATTTTATACCTCCATTTAAAATAATAATAACATATAAATTTGTATTTTACAAATATTATTTTAAAATAAATTTGTATTTTATAAAAAAATAATTTGACAAAAATAAAAAAATGATATTATTATGTTTGTATAACACAAACTAATAAAATAAAAAAATTTGTATTTTTAAAACATAAGGGAGGGTTTAAAATGAAAAATATACATTCAAACTTTTTTTAGCTGAATATATCTTGAAAATTATGGGGAATATGCAAGTGCAAATAGAATTCATGATATTTTTAAATATAAGCCTAAGTTACACCTATACTCTAGTAAAAAAATAATAAGGTGAGAAGTCGTGTAAAAAAATGGAAGAACTGAATATAATATGGAAGATTTCATAAGGACTTTAGAGCTTTCATATAATAATAACATTGTTGAGACTCCATTGACAAAGGAGGAATTCGATGCTAACAACTTTCATAATTGGGAAGCTAAAAATGATATTGAGAAATATTTAGAAAGATTACTTTTTAGATGAATTAGGACAATTTACCTGCATAAAAGATTTAGTTGAAATTTTTTTAAAGTAAGTAAAACTATCTGGTATGATGCCTTGGAAGAAGGGAAAAATAATGTATTTTACAATTTCAAGCAGAAAGATAATAATAACTCGTTCTCTCTTACCTTTTTTGAGAGAAGCCTTATCTATGCAAGAGAGGGATAGAGAACTGTAATTTTTTTAGTAAAAACTATTTATAATATTGACAAAAAAACATATAAAAAAAGTATACTTGAATCATAGAATTTTTATTAACTGGTGTAAAATGTAAAGGGGGACTTATGAAAATTAAATATTTATTAGTTTCAATGTTAGTACTTGGCTCATTATCTTATTCAGCAGAGGTAACAGATCCTGTGGCTCAAGAAGTAATAAGTGAAGTTAAGAATATTGAAGCAGAGTATCAAGCTTTTAATGCAAAAAGGAAGCTGAAAGAAAAGAAGAATTTATTCAAGAAAAAAAGCAAATCTTGAAAAAAAGAAGTAAAGGAACTTAAAGAAAAAAACAATTGGGTAGAGAAGAACTTTATGCAAAATTAAAAAGAAGATTCAAAAAAATCAGATGGCATAGAGAAGAATACAAAAAAAGTTATTAAAAAAAGATTCGATGAATACTACAACAAGTTGGAACAAAAAAATTGCAGACAAAGAACAACAAATCGTAGAATTAACTAAAATTATTAGAAGTTTTTAAATTAATTGGGAGGAAGTATGAAAAAGTTTCTAAAAACTATTCTGTTTTTTTATGTGCAATATCATCAATAGCTTATGCAGAAGATGATGGAATGGCAGTATTAAATAAAAAAAGAGCAGAAATTGAAAAAAAGCAGAAAAAGCAAAGGCAAAACTAGAAAAGGAAGCAGCAGAAAAAAAGCTAGAAAAAGAGGCAGAAGAACAAGCTAAATTAGCAGAAGAACAAGCTAAGGCTCAAGTAGTAGAAACTGTAGAAGTTGTAGAAGTTCCAGCGGAAGCAGTAGTAGCAACAGATGGATTTAAATCCTCAAGATGAAACAAAGAAGCAATGGAAATCTTAGATGGAATGAGAAAGAAGATAAAAAAAGAAGATGCAGAAACTCTTAAACTTCAAAAAGGAAGCAAAAAGAATTAGGAATATCTACATCAGAAGCATCTTCATTAGCAGAAATAGAAGCAATGATAAAAGGCAAAGAAAGCAGAAAAAGGCTAAGCCAAAGACAGAAGCAGAAAAATTAGAAGCAACAAGAAAAAGAAGCACTAGAAAAATTAGATTTCTATGAAAGAGTAGTAAGAAGTGTTGCAAGAGAAGAAGCAGAAGTAGCAGGATACTATGAAATTATGAACGATGACGTGAAAACTACTGAAGCAATAGAACAAGCAACTCCAGTAGAAAGGTACTGTACAACAACAATAAATAAGGGGGATATAAATGAAAAACAAATTAATGTTAACAGCATTATTAGGACTACTTCTAATAGGTTCATTTGCTTTATGCAGAAGAAAATGATGATGAAGCAAAGAAAAAGATTACTAAAAGAATATGAAAAAGTTCAAAAAGGAAAGAGAAAAAGAAGCAGAAAGAGCTGCAAAAAGAAGCTGAAGAAGCAGCTAAAAAGACAAGCTGAAGAAGGAACTCAATCAGTTCAAGATATAGCTAATCAAAGTTACAGAAAATGGAGAAGTAGTAGAAGGACAGCTGTAGAAGGTGGAGAGCAGTAGCACAAGAAGAAGTAGTTCCAAAGAAAGCAAGAAAAGATATGACTGAATCAGAAAAAAATGGATTTAGAAGTACAAAGAATTAAGAAAAGAATGTTAGAAATAAATGATAAGATAGAAAACTATAATAAAACAAATGAAATGCTTGATAATTTAGAAAAAGAATGTTGGAGAATTAGAGAGAGAGTAAGTTATTAATAAAAAGGAGAGCAAAAAAAGATATGAAAAAAATTAGCGTTAATATTAGGAGTTTTATCATTAGTAGCATGTACAGATCAAAAAGTAGTAAACTATAATACAGCAAGATTAGATAACATAGAAAGCTTATTTAGCAAATAATAAAAGCAGTAAAACCTTCAGAAAATGTTGATAAATTAGTAGAAGAAGGAAAAATTGAATATTCAGAAGAATATTTATCATTAGAAAAGGAGGCTGACAAATGGAGAAGAGAAAAAGCTCAAGAATCACAACAACAATAATGACATTATTACTATTATTAGTATTTTTCTCTACCAGCATTGGCAGTACAAGCATTAACAACAACACAAATGCGTGAAAAATACAATAAGAATAAATGCATTAGAAATAAAGAACATAGATATAACAAATATAGAAGCACCAAAAAGAAATGACAATAGTATTAGATGAAAGAGCATTAAACTTTGATTTTTGATAAATCAGTAGTAAAGCCTCAATATTTTTGAAATGTTAAATAATCTAAAAAGATTTTATAGAACAAAACAACTATGAATTAACAATAGAAGGACATACAGATTCTGTAGGAAGTAACCAATATAATATAGAACTTTCAAGAAGAAGAGCAGAAGCTGTAAAAGCTAAAGTTAATAGAATTTGGATTACCTGAAGATAGAATAGTTGGAATAGAAGCTAAGGGAGAAGAATATCCAGTAGCAACAAATGAAACACCAGAAGGAAGATTACAAAATAGAAGGGTTGAGTTTAGATTGGTTCAAAGATAAGAAAAAGACACTTGAGTATAAGGAGGGAACTAAAAAAAGGATGGGAAACAATAACCTACAAAAATACAGAGAAAAACTTTACGTTCAATAGCAAAAAGATATGATAATGTAAAATATTCAATTGGTCTTGCCGTACTTTTTTTCTAATGAAGGAACAAGTGCTTTTTTTCTGATGCTAATGTAATACAAGAAGTAGAAAAAGCAAAAAGATATTTTTAACAGATGTTAAAAAGGAAAAAAAGCAGAAGTAAAAAGAAGTCAAGAAAGAAGTTAAGACTTCACAAAAAAATTAAAAAGCCTCTTGGGCAAATATGCAATTTGGAGCTAATGACATGTATAGCAATCTTTTTGCTATGCCTAAAACTAAAGTAGATACAACTTCAGTTGTAAAAAAAGTGAAAAAAACTGTTTTTAGTAGCTAGTGCAGATAATGATACAAGTTTACCTATGTTTGCTAAACTTTTTATCAGACATAGAAGAAACTACTGATAATAGAACAGCAACTTTAGCAACAATAGCTAAAAAAAGAAGAAGAATTAGGAACAAAAATGTAGAAACAATAGATCCAAAAAGATGTTAGAAATTTAAGAGATTCTGTAGATAATTTACAGAATAAAGATAGGAAGAGCAAGAAAGAGAAAATAGCTAAAAGAAATCAATGGATTAAGATTAGAATTAATTCAACTTATGGAACAAGGAAACCAAGTAGTAAAATCACCTTGGGCTTCTTGGCAATTTGGAATGAACTATTTCTATGATGATTGGGGTGGAGCATACAAAGGAAGAGGAGATAAAAAGGAAAAAAATATCCTTTTGAAGGAATATTTACAAGAAGCAATGGAAATGAAAGATATATTTCAACTTCTAGTAAACAATATTCTAATCTTACAATGAGTGATGATATAACATCAGCTAGTACAAATAGAAGAGCTAATCTAAAAAGAGGATATGGTTTAACAGAAATAAAAACCTACAGAAGAACCTATAGTAGCCTTTTGATGTAAATGCTGGAGTAAGACCTAAACAAGTTTCAAAAAGGTGCTATTACTATAGCTGACAAAAATCCTATAGCTCCAGAACAACCAAAAAGCTATATTATTTAAAAAAAGCCTGAAATTTCAGTTGTAGCTCCAACACCTCCAAGTATAAATGCTACTGTTTTTATCTATAACACCTCCAAGTGTAACTGAACCTACTGTAAATGAGCCAGGGTTACCACCAATAATTTCATTTGTGGTATCTAAACCAGCTATTACAGTGCCAACTTTAACAACACCAACAGTTGTTACTATAAACCCACCATCAACTGGAAATGATGATGATTCTTGGATTTACTGATGGAGACAATCTTTTTAAAAAAATGGTCAGCAGGATGGATAGGAAAGCGTAGGAGCTAATGCAATCTAATGGATCTGCGAGTTAGTTGGAGCAATTTGCCCAACAAGACATGACTGGAGGGAAAATTAACAGTAGCTGCCAAATGGATCAAATCTAACTTTAAACTGCTAATGGAATAACTTTTGCAAGTAGGTTTGGAGCAGATCACAATAATTCAGATGACAGGAGCGTTACTAAATTTTTTTACAGGTACACTTAATAATTATTATTCAGCTCTAAAATTAGTTGGAGGACATAGAATTGATATAAATAGTGATATTGATTATACTGGTTCAGGTTCTCCTGGACTATGATAGATGGTTATTTCATACAGATGGACATAATGATAATGGTCAATCTACATGGGTAATAGGAAATGGTTCAACAATAAATGTTTCAGGAGATCATTTAGTGATGTATACTTCTCAATACCATACTTCATCTGCTGGAAAAAAAATATTGGTTTTTGTAAATAAAGGAACAATAAATGAAAGTGGAAAGTAATAATTTCTTATAGCTGCAATGTCAGCAACTGGAACGACTAGTAGAACAATGTATTTTTGACAATCAAGGTACTATAACATTAGGTGGTAGAAATAGTGTTTTTTGCGAATGTAGATTCTGAAAATACTGGAGATGGTTTTAGTATATTAAATAATAATGTATTGAATATAAGTGGAAAAGAGAGTACTGGTATAGTATTTGGACAAGAATACGCAAAAATCAGAAATACTTTTAAATACTCCTATAACTATAACAGGGACTAAATCAACAGGAATATATTTTTAATAAACAAGTTGATCTAGTAGGAGGAAAAATCAAGATCTAATTCTGTTGGGGATAATGCTGTAACAGTTATACCTGGAACTACAAGAGAATCTATATTAAATGTGGATATAACAGCTGGTACAGGAAACTCTGGCTTATTCTTTGATGCTTATGATAAAAATAATGCTACAAATATAAAAGTTTTTAGATGTTCCTAATGCTACTATAAATCTAAGTTCAGCTAATGGAAGCAATGCAGGTATTTTATGCAAAAAGCAGGAACAGTTAATCTAGCTAAGGATAATACTAATGTTAAATCTAATTGGTGGTCAAAATAACGTAGGTATTTATGTAGATAATGGTAAGCTAAAAGATAACAATGGAGCTACTATTAAAGTTGAACTAAATGCTAAAGGTAATGTTAATATTACAGGAGGAACTGGAGGAATAGGTATACTTTCTACAGGAAATTCTACTTCTGGAACTACAGCAACTAATAAAGGAGTTGTAACTATCACAGCTAAAGATAACGTTGGTATGGTTGCAGCTAATAAAGCAGGTTCAACTGTAACAGGTGAAATTAATCAAGAAGGAACAGTACTTGTTAATGCAAAAGAATCTATAGGTGTTGCAGCAGTTGGAACAGGAGCAATAGCAAAATATAAAAGAAATGGAAGTACAACTAAAGCAGGAGATGATACTGCAGCAGCAGGAACTGCTTCAGGAGCATCAGCACTTTTTTGCCGATGATGGAGGAAAGGTCTCAGCAGTTACAGGAGCTACAATAGAATCAGCTAATGGAGGAGTTGGAGCTTATGTAACAAGTAAAGATAATACAGGTAGCACTGGAGGAACGATAGAATTTAATGGAGCTACTATTAACACTAAAAAAAGAGGGCTTTCATTTATGGCTGATGGTGAAGGAAGTAAAATTAAATTTAGTGGATCAACTACTGGAAATATAAGTGATTATGGTACAGTATTCTATTTAAAACCAGCAAATATACCATCATCTATAACTGATACTACTAATTTTTAATACAACAGCCTCTATATTACCAGCCTTTTAAAGCTATGGTACAATAAAAGTATTTTACTAATTTAAATAACTTAACTTTAAATATGACTGATAAATCAAATATGGTTGTAACTTCATATATATCAGGAAATGTTTCTGATTTAACTTTTGATGATACAACAGCTTTTGGAACAGCTGGAAGACCTACTATAAATGGAGATTATAAAGGCTTTCTTATTAGATAAGAGTAATATAACAGTTGATGTTGACTCAGATTTAAATACTACAAGTACAGGATCAGCTGCAGCATATAGAAAAAAATAGCTCTTTCTAACTCTACTATAACTAACAATAAAAATAAGTGGAACTCAATCTGGTTTGGTTGCTATGGCACAACAAGATGAAACTACTGATGGTTGGGTTACATTGACAAATAGTTCAGGAGCTAGTATAGAATTAGCTGGAGATAAATCTGTTGCAATATATGGAAGTAATGGAAAAATAGTAAATGCAGGAGATATCAAAGTAGGAGATAGGGGAGTAGCTATATTTGGAGATAATGCTGGATATGGAGATAGTGATATATCAAATACAGGTACTATCACTATAGGTTCTGAAGCAACAGGAATATATGCTAAAAATTACACAACTAAAGATGTAAAAATAATGGAACTATAACAATAAATGGTGATAAGTCTTCTGGAATGGCATTTGCACCAGGAAATTTAACTAAAACAACTACAGTAGTATTTGAAAATGTGGCAACTATTGAAGATAAAAAAATTCAGGTTCTAATAATACTGGTATGTTTGCTAAAAAAAGCAACTAGTGGAGCTTATGATACTATAAACTCAGGAACTATTACTTTAGGTGATTCAAGTAACTTAGGAAATCCAAGTGTTGGTATGTATACAAATACAACTGTTACTGGAACTAATCCATTAAAGAATATAGGAACTATTAAAGTAGGAAAAATGGTATAGGATTATATGGTTATGAAGAAACTACAACAGGAAATGTTACAGTTGGAGATAGCGGTATAGCTCTATACTCTCAAGGTGGAGATGTTAACATAGGAAGTTCTACAACAAATCCAACTATCAAAGTAGGAGATACTAATGCTACTGCTGTATATACAACAGGAAGTGGGCAAACTGTAACAAGTACTAAAAGCTAGTTATGATATAGGTACAGGTTCTTATGGATTTGTCAATGTTAATAGTGGAACAGGAAATACTATAAATATAAGTGGTGGAACTGCTACTTTAAAAAGATAAGGGACTATTTATCTATTCAAATGATAAAAAAATGGAACTATAACTAATAGTAATCCTATCAGTTCAACTGGAACTATAGGTTCAAATACTGGAATTTATTCAACAGGTACTGTAACTAACAGTGGAGATATAAGTTTCACTGGAGGAACAGGAAATGTTGGAGTATATGTAATTGATAACGGAACTATAACTAATAGTGGAAAAATTAATGTAGGAGCTTCAACAACAGCTAACCGTAGTATAGGAGCTGTAGCTAATACAGGTACTATCAACAATACTGGTAATATAGTTGTCAATGGACAATATGGATTAGGACTTTATTCAACAGGAGCAAGTACTATCCACAACGGTGCAAATATCACTCTTACTGGTGATGAAACTATAGGTGCATATGGAGCTAATGGTTCTAACATTAATTTGACTTCTGGAACTATAGCTTCAACAGGAAATAAAACAACAGGTTACTATTTAGGAGGAGGAACTGCTAGTGCTATAGCTTCAGGAGCTAAAAATAAATGTAACAGGAAACGAAGCTAATGGTATATATGTAAATAGTGGAGCTAATTTAACATATGCTGGAGAAACAAAAAGTTACAGGAGATGCAGCTTATGGATTAATAGTTGATGGAGCTTCAACTGTTAATGCAACAGGAGGAAAAAGTAACTATAGGAGGAACATCTGGAATTAATGGAAGTTCTTCAGGAGCAAATTCTACCAGAGGAGCTGCTGGATTAGTTGTAAAAATCTGGTTCTACTTTATCTGGAAATGCTTTAGATTTAACTGCAGATGTGTCAGGAGAAAATTCTATAGGAGTTTATTCAGCAGGTTCACTTGCAATAAATTCAGCGAAATGTATCTGCTTATGATAGTGCTGTAAACTTCTTCACAGAAGGAGGAACTCTTTCAATAGGAAACAATGGAGGAACTAGTACAGTTTTAACTGGAACAGGAGCTAATAAAGGAGCATTAATGTTCTATACTCCAAGCGGAAATATTCTATTAAACAGATCAGTAAATGCAACAGTACAAGGGTTCAACAGATACACTTAAGAGAGGTACAGCTTTCTACTATACAGGTGGAGGAACATTAGGAACAATTAGTAGCTATACTCAATTGAATCCAACAACTATGGCTTCTTGGGCAAGAAATCGTTTTGGTAATGGTACAACAAGTACTTTAGGTAACTTAAATTTAACTATGAACCAAGATTCAAGATTATTCTTAACAGAACAAGTTGATGTAGCTCTATCTAATACTTCAGCAACTAGTCTATTCAGTGGTTTATCTTCTACTGAAAGACCAAATGTAACTGGTGCTGGATCAGGATACAGAACATTTATGCTATATCATAGCCATTTGAATGTTGATAATGCAGTAAATTTAGATAATACTAATGATCCATATAACTTAATGGAAATTTCTAGTTCATCTATAACTAATAATAGCACTATAACTGGTACACAAGCTGGTCAAATAGCTCTAGCACAAGCTAATGATACAACACCAAAAATCAGTTGTAACATTAACTAACAATGGAACTATTACTTTATCTGGAGCAAATTCAGCTGGAATTTTTTTGCTAAAAAAATGGTATTGTTAAGAATACAAAATGATATAACTGTAGGAAATTCTTCTTCAGGAATATATGGATTAAACAATACAGAAATAAGCAATACAGGAACTATAACAACAGGTGGTTCTTCAACAGGTATTTTCTATTCAGATATAGAAAAAGACTCAGCTGGAAATGTAACAGCTATTAATAATACAACAACTGGATTAAAAAAATGATGGAACTATTAATTTAAATGGTGATGATTCAGTTGCTTTAACTTATGAACCTGGAAATATTACATCAACTGTAGCATTTGAAAACACAGGAGATATTTCAAGTACTGGAGATAAGAATGTAGGAATGTATGCAAAATTAGCAAAAAAATAATGCTGCGTACACTACTAAAAAAATACAGGAAATATTACATTAGGAAATTCAGCTTCTCTAAGCAATCCAAATGTAGCTATGTATACTAATGCAACTTCAACAGGAACTAATCCTTTAATAAATGTAGGTAATATTACAGTTGGAGATAATGCAGTTGGAATGTATGGATATGAAGAAAAATTCAAATGGTAATATCACAGTTGGTAATGGTTCTATAGCTATGTACTCTAAAGGTGGAAATGTAAATGTTGCTGGAAGTATCACAACAGGAAATTCTGGAGAATCAGTAGGAGTATATACTGTAGGAAATGGTCAAACTATTACAAATAATGGAGCTACATTTAATTTAGGTGATACTGCATTTGGATTTGTAAATGTAGGAAGTGGAAATAATATAACAAGTAATGGAGGAAGTGCGACATTAAGTAATAATGGAGTATTCATCTATTCAAGTGATAAAGCTAATACTATAAATAATAGTACTAATATATCATCAACAGGAAGCATAGGAAAGAATTATGGTATATATGCTTCTGGTACTGTTAATAACTCTGGAAATATGAATTTATCTAATGGTGTTGGAAACTTAGGTATTTATATAACTAATGGAGGAACAGGAAGAAATAGTGGTAATATCACAGTTGGAGCATCAGATGATCCTAATGGATTTTTATAGTATAGGTATGGCAGCAGGTTATGTTGGAGATAGTACAAATCCAGCAACTACAGGAACTATAGAAAATAATGGAACTATCACTGTAACTGGAGAGAAAGGTATAGGTATGTATGGTGCTAATACTGGAACTACAGTAACTAATAATAACAATATAGTTCTTAATGCTAATAATACTATGGGAATCTATGTAGAAAACGGAGCTAAGGCTGTAAATAATGGTTCAATTAGAACAGGTGTTAGTGGATTATTATCTGTAATAGGGGTTGTTTTAGGTCAAAATTCTATATTAGAAAATAATGGAACAATCAATATTTCAGGAACTCAAAGTAAGGGAGTACTATTAAAAGGTGGTAGAATAGATAACTATGGAAACATAACTGTATCAGGAGCTGGTTCAAAGGAAAACAGATTCATTAAATTCATCACCAACAAGTAAGCAAGTTGGTTCAGTTGTAATAAATGCACCAGCGGGAGCAACAACTGCAACAATAACTGCAGGTGGAGTAGTACAAACACCAACAGTTGTTAATACAACAGCTAGAAATCCAATTTCTGTAGCTGCAGATAGTATAGGATTGTATGTAAATACATCTGGTACACATTTTCACTAATTCAATAACAGGATTAGGAAACTTAACAACTAATGCTGATTTAATAATAGGAACTGAAGCAGCTCAAAGTACAAGAAGTAGATATATTTTTAGTAAATGACAACAGAATATTAAATCCATATAATACAGCTATATTAACAAGTGGAGTTTCTAAATGGGATATTTACTCAGGTTCATTAACTTGGATGACAACTCCAACTTTAGATTCAACAACTGGAGCTATAACAAATCTATATATGGCAAAAAAATACCATATACAGAATGGGCTAATGATAGAGATACATATAACTTTACAGATGGATTAGAACAAAGATATGGAGTAGAAGAATTAGGAACTAGAGAAAATAAGGTATTCCAAAAACTTAACTCTATAGGAAATAATGAAGAAACTCTATTATATCAAGCTTATGATGAAATGATGGGACACCAATATGCTAATGTTCAACAAAGAATACAAGCGACTGGAGATATCTTAAATAAAGAATTTAACTATTTAAGAAGTGAATGGCAAACTGTATCAAAAGATTCAAATAAAAGTAAAAAGTATTTGGAGCAAGAGGAGAATACAATACAGATACAGCTGGAGTAATTGACTATAAGAATAATGCTTATGGAGTAGCTTATGTTCATGAAGATGAAACTGTAAGACTTGGAGAAGGAACAGGTTGGTATGCAGGTATAGTTAATAATACATTTAAATTTAAAGATATAGGAAATTCTAAAGAAGAGCAATTACAAGGAAAAAGTGGATATATTTAAATCAATACCATTTGACCATAATAATAGCTTAAATTGGACAATATCAGGAGATATCTTTGCAGGATACAACAAGATAAATAGAAGATTCTTAGTAGTAGATGAAGTATTTCAGTGCAAAAAGGAAGATATCATACTTATGGTCTAGGTCTAAAGAATGAAGTATCTAAAGAATTTAGATTAAGTGAATCATTTACATTAAAACCTTATGCAGCTCTAGGTTTAGAATACGGAAGAGTATCTAAGATAAGAGAAAAATCAGGAGAAATTAAGTTAGATGTAAAATCAAATGATTATTTCTCAGTAAGACCAGAAAGTTGGAGCTGAATTAGGATTTAAAACATCACTTTGACAGAAATACAGTTAGAGTAGGAGTAACAGTAGCTTATGAAAATGAATTAGGAAAGAGTAGCTAAATGGTAAAAATAAAGCTAAAGTTGCAGGAACAGATGCTGATTATTTCAATATCAGAGGAGAAAAAAAAGAAGATAGAAGAGGAAATGTAAAAACAGACCTTAATATCGGATGGGATAACCAAAGAGTAGGAGTAACAGCTAATGTAGGTTACGATACAAAAGGAAATAATGTAAGAGCTGGAGTAGGACTTAGAGTCATATTCTAATAAAACCTATAAAGTTTGAAAAGGAGACTAAAATTTTAGTCTCCTTTTTTCTTGAATATTAATGATAGTTTTGGTAAAATTCAAATAAGAAGAAATTTGAAAAAAATTTTGAAAGTGAGGGTGAAAATGTACTATCATATAGTAAAACAAGAAGGATTGAAATATAAAAAAATTTAGATTTAAAAAGAAGTAGAAGAAGTAGTAAAAAGAAAAAAACTTAATTTCAATAACAGTCGTATTTATTCAAGTACAGAAGCTTTTAGAACATACTGTAGAAAGATTTAAACAAAATGAAAACTCTTTAGAAGAAGTAGTGGATAGAAATGAAATAAGAATAACAGATATTATTCCCTTGTAAGAATAAAAATGAGTATCTGCATAATTGTAGCTATGACTTTTTTTATGAAAGATATTAAATTCTAAATTCTCAACCAAGATGGAAGGTTTTTTTAATAAAACTTTCATTATATGGATAATGTTGCTTAGTACTGTTTTGAATAGATATCTATTTTACTTTCTATACAAGTACTACTATAAATTTTCAACATATAAATTACTTTTAGGTTTCAATATAAAAACCAATATGGTATGTAAGTTTGATCTATATTTTTGATTCCTTTAAGTTTCATATTACTCATTTGGTATAGAGATAAATATTATAAAAAAATTATTTACTTATGTTTATAGTTTCTAATGGTAGTTATAAATCAAATTGTAGACTATATATTAGGTGATACAATAGATAAACTTGTTGTTAATTTTTGGAGGATTATTAGCAATATTCATAGGCTTTAATTTTGACACAATTATTCTATAATCTTTTTAGAAGATTATCATACAATAAGTATAAAGATTTTTTTAAAAAAATGTAAAAAAATATTTTTGACAATGTAAAAAAATTTTTTTAGTGCAATTTTCTAACAAGGAACTTGCACTTTTTTTATGAAAAAAATTTTCATTTATTACATATATAAGAAAATATTATTATATTGTTTTTCTTAGATAAATCTAAGAAAATGAGACTTTATAATTCCTTACTAAAAAAACTAAATAATAAAAAAATAAAAATAAAATTTTCACTGTTTTATATACAAACAATAAAAACATATTTTTTTAAAAAGATAATACGAATTATAAAAAAAATATTATTGACAAACTCTTTTTTTGGTTATAATAAAAAGCATAGATAGGGTATAAATTTTGATGCCTAGATACAAAAAAATAATTAAAAATTGAATAAATGATAAAAAAATAGAGGTGCATATATGAGAGGTAGTATGAAGATGTTAAGGTATAAGCCACCGATGCTTCATACAATGAGCATAGTTGCCGAAAGAAATTTAGTAGCTTATGACTAGGTTTCTTGGTCAATGTCAACAAGCATTGACTGTCATATTCTTTTTGGATATGGAGAGCTATTTATAGTTTTTTTCTTTAATTCATATTGAATAAGACTAGGCAAGCAGTATATCTCTATTTTTTTATTAAGGTTGAATAGAAAAACAATTATAAGGAGGAGAATAGGTATGAAATCTTTAATCAGATTAAGAATGAGTTCTCATGATGCTCATTACGGAGGAAACTTAGTTGACGGTGCTAGAATGCTACAATTATTTGGAGATGTGGCAACTGAGCTTTTTAATCCAATTAGATGGAGATGAAGGATTATTCAAAGCTTATGATAGCGTTGAATTCATGGCTCCAGTTTTTGCAGGAGACTATATCGAAGCTGAAGGTGAAATTGTAAATGTAGGAAATAGCTCAAGAAAAATGAAATTTGAAGCTAGAAAAGTAATAGTTCCTAGACCAGATCTTTCTGATTCAGCAGCTGATGTTTTAGCAGAGCCAATAGTTGTATGTAGAGCAACTGGAACTTGTGTAACACCAAAAGATAAACAACGTGGAAAAAAATAAATTTTAGTTGAGGAGGCTAAGAGATGGAAAAGTTAATTATAACTGCAGCTATTTGCGGAGCTGAAGTAACAAAAGAAAATAATCCAGCAATTCCTTATACAGTAGAAGAAATTGTAAGAGAAGCTGAATCAGCATATAAAGCAGGGGCAAGCATAATACATTTACATGTTAGAGAAGATGATGGAACTCCAACACAAGATAAAAGAAAGATTCAGAAAATGTATGGAAGCTATAAGAGAAAAAAATGCCCAGATGTAATCATTCAACCATCTACTGGTGGAGCAGTTGGAATGTCTGACTTAGAAAGATTACAACCTACTGAGTTACATCCAGAAATGGCAACACTTGATTGTGGAACTTGTAACTTCGGTGGAGATGAAGTATTCGTAAATACAGAAAATACAATTAAAAAAACTTTGGAAAAAAATTCTTATAGAAAGAGGAGTTAAAACCAGAAATAGAAGTTTTTCGATAAAGGTATGGTTGACTACGCTATAAGATTCCAAAAAAACAAGGATTTATACAAAAAAACCTATGCACTTTGACTTTGTATTAGGAGTACAAATGGCAGCTTCAGCAAGAGACTTAGTGTTTCATGGTTGAAAGTATACCTGAAGGTTCTACTTGGACAGTTGCAGGAGTGGGAAGACATCAATTCCAAATGGCTGCTCTAGCAATAGTTATGGGAGGACACGTAAGAGTTGGATTTGAAGATAACGTATATATAGACAAAGGTGTCTTAGCAAAAATCAAATGGAGAGCTTGTTGAAAGAGTTGTAAGATTAGCAAAAGGAGCTAGGTAGAGAAATTGCAACACCTGATGAAGCAAGACAAATATTAAGTTTAAAAAAAATAATGGAGGATGATCAATATGAAAAAAAGGTTGTAAATATGGAACACACAGAGTTATAGAACCAGCAGGAGTTTTACCTCAACCAGCGAAAAAAATATCAAATGATATGGAAATATTCTCAAATGAAATTTTAATAGATGTTATAGCACTTAACATAGACTCTGCATCTTTCACTCAAATAGAAGAAGAAGCAGGACATGATGTAGAAAAAAATAAAAAGCTAAAAATTAAAGAAATAGTTGCAGAAAAAAAGGTAAAATGCAAAAATCCTGTAACTGGTTCTGGAGGTATGTTAATAGGTACAGTTGAAAAAAATCGGTGATGACTTAGTTGGAAAAACTGATTTAAAAAGTTGGAGATAAAATAGCTACTCTTGTTTCACTTTCATTAACTCCATTAAGAATAGATGAAATAATAGATATCAAACCCTGACATAGACAGAGTTGAAATAAAAGGTAAAGCAGTTCTATTTGAAAGTGGAATCTATGCAGTATTACCAACAGATATGTCAGAAACTCTAGCTCTAGCAGCACTTGACGTAGCAGGAGCACCTGCACAAGTAGCAAAACTTGTTAAACCTTGTCAATCAGTTGCTATCTTAGGTTCAGCAGGAAAATCTGGAATGCTTTGTGCTTATGAAGCAGTAAAAAGAGTAGGACCTACTGGAAGAGTTATAGGTGTTGTAAGAAACGAAAAAGAAAAAAAGAATTATTAAAAAAAGAGTTAGTGACAAAGTAAGAATAGTTATAGCAGATGCTACTAAACCTATGGATGTTCTTCATGCAGTTCTTGAAGCTAATGATGGAAATGAAGTAGATGTTGCAATAAACTGTGTAAACGTAGCTAATACAGAAATGTCAACAATTTTACCTGTAAAAAGAATTTGGTATAGCTTATTTCTTCTCAATGGCAACTGCATTTACAAAAAGCTGCATTAGGAGCAGAAGGAGTAGGAAAAGACATAACTATGATAGTTGGAAATGGATATACAGTTGACCATGCTGCAATAACTTTAGAAGAATTAAGAGAAAGTGCAGCATTAAGAGAAATATTTAATGAATTATATTTATAAGAAAAGAGTATATCTAAACTATTTGCCAGCTATTATTATTTCGAGAGCTCCACAAAGGCTCTCTCAACAATAATGGACGTCGCAGTAGTTTAAGAAAAAAATTAAATATTAGAATATAAATATTTTCATTAAAAGTATTAGTGGTAAAGTAGAAAATAAATGTAATTAAGTAAAGATTATTATAAGGTTATAAGGAGATGATATTATGAATACAGTTAACACTAGAAAGAAATTTTTTTCCCAAATGTAACAGATGAAGAATGGAACGACTGGACATGGCAAGTAAAAAAAATAGAATAGAAAAAAATTGATGACTTAAAGAAATATGTTGAATTAAGTGCTGAAGAAGAAGAAGGAGTTGTAAGAACTCTTGAAACTTTAAGAATGGCAATCACTCCATACTATTTTTTTCTTTAATAGATATGAACAGTGACAGATGTCCAGTTAGAAAACAAGCTATCCCTACTATACAAGAAATACATCAAGCTGATGCTGACTTGTTAGACCCATTACATGAAGATGAAGACTCTCCAGTACCAGGATTAACTCACAGATATCCTGATAGAGTTTTTACTTCTAATCACAGACATGTGCTCTATGTATTGTAGACACTGTACTCGTAGAAGATTTGCTGGTTCTAGTGATGATGCTATGCCTATGGATAGAATTGACAAAGCAATAGAATACATTGCAAAAAAACTCCACAAGTAAGAGACGTATTACTATCTGGAGGAGACGCTCTTCTAGTTTCTGATAAAAAAAATTAGAAAGCATCATCAAAAAAATTAAGAGAAATACCTCATGTTGAAATAATCAGAATAGGAAGTAGAACACCAGTTGTTTTTACCTCAAAGAATTACTCCTGAATTATGTGATATGTTAAAGAAATATCACCCAATCTGGTTAAATACTCACTTTAACCACCCTCAAGAAGTAACTCCAGAAGCTAAAAAAGCTTGTGAAATGTTAGCAAATGCAGGAGTTCCTTTAGGAAACCAAACAGTATTATTAAGAGGAATCAATGACAGTGTACCTGTAATGAAGAGACTAGTTCATGACCTAGTAATGATGAGAGTAAGACCTTACTACATCTATCAATGTGACTTATCTATGGGACTTGAACACTTCAGAACTCCAGTTTCTAAAGGTATAGAAATCATAGAAGGATTAAGAGGACATACATCAGGATATGCAGTACCAACATTCGTTGTTGACGCACCTGGTGGAGGAGGAAAAACTCCAGTAATGCCTCAATATGTAATTTCTCAATCTCCTCATAGAGTAGTATTAAGAAACTTTGAAGGAGTTATAACTACTTATACTGAACCTGAAAATTATACACATGAACTTTGCTATGATGAAGAAAAAAATTTGGAAAAAATGTATGAAATCAGTGGAGTATATATGCTAGATGAAGGATTAAAAATGTCTCTAGAACCTAGCCACTTAGCAAGACATGAAAGAAATAGAAAGAGAGCAGAAGCTGAAGGGAAAAAATAAGAAATGTTAGACACGTATAAGTTTATAGAAAAGTACAAAAGAATATCTATAATAGGTATGGAAAAGAATGTAGGGAAAACTACGCTTTTAAATAAACTTATAGCTGACATTGGAACAAATAAAAAATTAGGCTTAACTTCCATAGGGAGAGATGGTGAAGACATAGATGTTGTAACTAATACTGATAAACCTAGAATATATGTTAGAAGAGGCAGTATTATTGCAACAGGAAGGAACTGTTTAGCAAAATGTGATATTACAAAAGAAATCCTTTATGTAACTGACTTCACCACTCCTATGGGGAGTATAGTTATAGTTAGAGCCCTATCAGATGGCTATGTTGACATAGCAGGGACCTTCATATAATAAACAAGTGAAAATTGTAGTTGAACTTATGGAGAAATTTGGTAGTGAAATTTCTATCGTAGACGGAGCTTTAGGAAGAAAGAGCACAGCTATAAGTGATGTGAGTGAGGCAACAATTTTATCAACTGGAGCAGCATTATCTTTTGGATATGCTGAAAAGTGGTTGAAGAAACAAAGAAAAACTGTTTATTTTTTTAAAAATTAGATGAAGCAGAAAAAAATATAAAAGAAAAAGTAGAAAGAGCTTAGAAATGAGAAAGCTGTTCTATTTTTATAAAAAAATGGAGAAGTAGCAATTTTTAGAAGTGGATAACTCAATAGATTTATCAAACATCTTGAAAGGAATATTTGAAAAAAAGGACTTAGAGTACTTCTATATAAGAGGAGCAATAACTCCCTAAGATAATAGAAGCATTTATAAATAATAGAGGAAGTTATGAGAAAATAACTCTTCTTGCTGAAGATGGAACAAAAGTTTTTTTCTTAAGTAGTTCCTTGTTAGATAAAAGCTAAGTTAAGTGGTATGGAGTTTCAAGTCTTAAATAAAATAAATTTACTCTTTGTAACTATAAATCCACACTCACCATTGGGGTGTTGATTTTTAATAAAGAAGAATTTAAAAATAGACTACAGAATGAAGTTTCTGTACCAGTGATTAATGTTCTAGGAGATTGATTGATATGAAATTTATTGATGAGAATAGTTTAAATAGATTAAATTTTTAAAGATTTATTAGCAAGAGTTGATGTTTTTTTCAGCTTATGGTAAAAAAATAAATTGAATAATCTAGAAAAATTTTTTTAGTAGGTGAAGAAGAAAAAAATTAGAAGAAGAATTTGAAAGAATGCAAAAAGATTTATGATTTCATTTCAGAAAATAAAAAAAGAAGAAATGGAAATAGAAATAGTTTTGCATAGATTTAAAGACATTAAAAAGCTCGTTGAGAATGCAGAAGCAGGAATAATTTTTAGACACAGTAGATATATTTGAGATTAAAGGCTCAACTTATGGCTATGGTCGATTTGAATTCTTATTTGTTAAAGAACAAAGAAGTCTTTTTCTAATTTTTGTACTAAAAAGATATGAATGAGCTATTTAAAAATATTAGATCCCAATGATGAGAAAAATAGCTACTTTTTTTATATTTACGAGGCTTATTCTGTAATTTTTAAAAAGAAATACGTAGACAGAAAAAAAAGAAGTTGAAAATAGACTGTTCAATGAAACAGATTATGAAATAGTAAAAAAAGATTAAAAAGACGAAAAGACTATCTATATTAGTTGATGAAGAAAAAGAAGAATTTAAGATCAGAAGAAATTTAACTAAGGCTATAAAATCTTATGCAGAAGATTTTTCTAACTAATGTTGAAAAAAATATCAAATCTTGATTTTTATAATAGCAAAAGGTAAAAATTTGCTAAAGAATATAATGGTATAAGACCAGAAGTATCTAAAAAGAAAGAAATAATCTTAGAAAGATGCTATAAACTTAGAAGTAAAAAGAAGTATTAGAAGCTAAAAAAATAAGAAAATACACTCCTATCAGTATAAACTTAAATGTAGGAACTACTATGATAACAGGAGCTAATATGGGAGGAAAAAGTGTAGCTCTGAAGACAATAGCAGAAAAATGTATTACTTTTTCCAAATGGGCTTCTTCGTATTTGCTAAAATATGCAAGTATACCTCTTTTAGACTTCATATTCTTTGTCTCTGATGATATGCAAGATATTTCAAAAAGGGCTTAGTACATTTGGAGCAGAAATAATAAAATTAAAAAGAAATAAATTCTTATGTGAAAAAAATGGTACAGGACTTATAGTTTTTTCGATGAGTTCGCAAGAGGAACAAATCCAAAAAGAGGGGCAAAAAGTTCGTAAAAAGCTTTTAGCGAAATATCTAAATGATAAATCAAGTATATCAATAATAACTACACACTTTGATTCTGTTGTTGAAAAATAATATGAAACACTATCAAGTTGTAGGTTTAAAGAATTTAGATTTTTGAGAAAATTAAAAACTAAATTACAGGTTAATAATTCTTTTGGAAACTATTCAAGATAATATGGATTTTACTTTAGAGGAAAGTACGGATACAGAAGTGCCAAAAGATGCTTTGAATATAGCAAAAGCTAATAGGCTTAGATGATGAAATTTCTGAAATGATATATAAAGAATATGAAATGGAGGAATAAAATGGGAAAAATTGGATCTAGATTGGGGGCTTGTTAAAGAAGCTCGTGAATCTGCAAAGAAAATAGCAGCTGATGCACAAGTTTTCATAGATGCTCACAGTACAGTTACAGTTGAAAGAACAATCTGTAGATTGTTAGGAATAGATGGTGTTGATGAATTTGGAGTTCCATTACCAAACGTAGTTGTAGACTATATAAAAGATAATGGAAATATAACTTTTAGGGGTTGCAAAATACATTGGAAATGCAATGATAGAAACTAAACTTCAACCTCAAGAAATAGCAGAAAAAAATTGCTAAAAAAAGAATTAGATATTACAAAAAAATGCAATGGCATGATGACTTTGATATAAAATTAGCTTTTAAAAAGATATAACTCATGCAACAGTTGATAGAATAAAAAGCTAATAGACAAGCAAGAGAAAACTACTTTAGAACAATTTGGTGGAGATAAAAAAAGGACCTTACCTTTATGTTATAGTTGCAACAGGAAATATCTATGAAGACGTTACTCAAGCAGTTGCAGCAGCAAGACAAGGAGCAGACGTTGTTGCAGTTATCAGAACAACAGGACAATCTCTACTTGACTTCGTACCTTATGGAGCAACAACAGAAGGTTTCGGAGGAACAATGGCTACTCAAGAAAACTTCAGAATAATGAGAAAAGCTCTTGATGATGTTGGAGTTGAATTAGGTAGATATATCAGATTATGTAACTACTGTTCAGGACTTTGTATGCCAGAAATAGCAGCAATGGGAGCATTAGAAAGACTAGATATGATGCTTAACGACGCTCTATATGGAATACTATTTAGAGATATAAACATGAAGAGAACATTGGTTGACCAATTCTTCTCAAGAATTATAAATGGTTATGCTGGAGTTATAATAAACACTGGAGAAGATAACTACTTAACAACAGCTGATGCTATAGAAGAAGCTCATACAGTTTTAGCTTCTCAATTTATCAACGAACAATTTGCTCTAGTTGCAGGATTTACCTGAAGAACAAATGGGACTTGGACATGCTTTTTGAAATGGAACCAGGAACAGAAAATGGATTCTTATTAGAACTTGCTCAAGCTCAAATGGCTAGAGAAATCTTTCCCTAAAGCTCCTTTTAAAATATATGCCTCCTACAAAAGTTTATGACAGGAAATATATTTAAAGGACATATACAAGATGCATTATTTAACATTGTTACTATAACAACAGGACAAAAAGTTCACTTATTAGGAATGCTTACAGAAGCAATCCATACACCTTTTTATGTCTGACAGAGCATTATCAATAGAAAATGCAAAATACATTTTCAATAACTTAAAAAGATTTTTGGAAATGATATAGAATTCAAAAAAAGGTGGAATAATGAATACAAGAGCCCAAGAAGTTCTTGCTAAAGCTGCTGAATTGTTAAAAAAACAATAGAAACAATGGGTATCTTTAAGACAATAGAAAAAGGGTGTATTTCGGTGGAGTTAGAAGACCTATAGATGGTGGAAAAAGGTCTTGCAGGAGTTTTTTTGAAAAAGGATAGTACATATTTCAATCCTTTTCATTCCTTTAATGTTAGGAGGGGATAGATAATGAGTTCAGGATTATATTCAACAGAAAAAAAGAGATTTTGATACAACATTAGATTTAACAAAACTTAGACCTTATGGAGATACAATGAATGATGGTAAGGTTCAAATGAGTTTTACTTTACCAGTTCCTTGTAATGAAAAAAAGGGGTAGAAGCTGCATTGGAACTTGCAAGAAAAAAATGGGATTTGTTAACCCAGCAGTAGCTTTTTTTCAGAAGCACTAGATAAAGAATTTTCATTCTATGTAGTATATGGAGCAACTTCTTACAATGTAGATTACACAGCTATAAAAGTTCAAGCATTAGAAATAGATACTATGGATATGCATGAATGTGAAAAAAATATAGAAGAAAAACTTTTGGAAGAGAAGTTGTAATGGTAGGAGCAAGTACAGGAACAGATGCTCATACAGTTGGAATAGATGCTATCATGAACATGAAAGGATATGCAGGACACTATGGACTTGAAAGATATAAAGGTGTAAGAGCTTACAACCTTGGAAGCCAAGTTCCTAATGAAGAATTTATTAAAAAAAGGCTATAGAATTAAAAAGCTGATGCCTTATTAGTTTCTCAAACTGTAACTCAAAAAAAGATGTTCATATAGAAAACTTAACTAACCTAGTTGAATTATTAGAAGCTGAAGGACTAAGAGACAAAATAATCTTAATAGCAGGAGGAGCTAGAATCACTAACGATCTTGCTAAAGAATTAGGTTATGATGCTGGATTTGGACCAGGAAAATATGCAGATGATGTTGCAACATTTGTTTTTAAAAAGAAATGGTTCAAAGAGGAATGAATACTAAAAAAATAATCATTAAAAATTATATAAGTTGAATATTGATTATATATATAGAAATATATGTAATTTTTTTATAGACAAATTTTTAATAAAAAAATGGTATATTTAACATATCATAAAACAAAAAAATAAAAAAACACTTAAGATTTTTTTATATCTTAGAGTATGGTATCAAAAAAATAAATATAAAAGTAGTAAAGTTTTTTTAATTTTTTTAATTTTAAAAACATAAAAAAATTTATATTATGGAGGTTTTGGTATGAAAGCATTTTTTTAAAGTTAAGTCCGGTAATTGTATTAGCGGCACTTATGATGAAGGGTTTTGATGCACTTCTTGCTGCACCACTTGCAACTATCTATGCCTGTATTATTGCTATGATTTGTTCTAAACAAAAATTCTCAACAGTTATTGATCATGCAATAGACAATGTAAAAGAAATTCAAGTTGCATTGTTTATCCTAATGGCAGCTTATGCGATGGCAGAAGCATTTATGTCAACAGGTGTTGGAGCGTCTCTTATATTAATTGCACTAAAAGTTGGAATCACAGCTAAGACAGTTGCAGTTGTTGGGAGCTATAGTAACATCTATACTATCAATAGCAACTGGAACAAGTTAGGGGAACATTCGCAGCTTGTGCACCTATCTTCTTGTGGTTAAACCACATAGTTGGTGGAAACTTATTATTGACAACTGCAGCTATAGCAGGAGGGGCTTGTTTTGGAGATAATATAGGACTTATTTCAGATACTACAATAGTAAGTTCTGGTATCCAAAGAGTTGAAGTTATCAGAAGAATTAGACACCAAGGTGTGTGGTCAGCACTAGTTTCTACTATCAGGAATAATCTTATTTGCTGTAGCAGGTTTCACAATGGGATTACCTTCAACAGTTGGAGATCCTACAGAAGCTATCAATAGTATCCCTGCAGATGTATGGACAGCACTTGCTGAAAAGAGAGAAGCTGCTGTTAAATTACTAGAACAAGTTAAAAAAATGGAGTTCCTTTATATATGGCTGTTCCATTAGTAATAGTTTTAGTTTCTAGCATTTATGGGAACACAAACATTTATTTGTCTATTCGCTGGATTATTCTTTGCTTATGTATTTGGAATGATGGCAGGAACAGTTACAAGTACTATGGATTACCCTAAATATGATGATGGGTGGTTTTGCTTCAGCTGGTAGCTGGGTTATAGTAATGATGATGTGGGTTGCTGCCTTCGGTGGTATCATGAAGAGTATGAATGCCTTTGAACCTGTTTCAAAATTATTATCTAAGATTTCTGGAAGTGTAAGACAATTAATGTTCTACAATGGACTTCTATGTGTATTTGGAAATGCAACTCTTGCAGATGAAATGGCTCAAATAGTTACTATAGGACCAATCATCAGAGAAATGGTTGAAGAAAAACGTTGAAGGTTCAGAAGAAGATATGTATACATTGAGATTAAGAAATGCTACATTCAGTGACGCTATGGGTGTATTTGGATCTCAACTTATCCCTTGGCACGTTTATATAGCATTCTATATGGGTATAGCTACAGTAGTTTATCCTCTACATGAATTCGTAGCAATAGATATTATTAAATATAACTTTATAGCTATGATAGCAGTATTTAGTATCTTAATTTTAACTTTAACTGGTTTAGATAGATTTATACCATTTATTTAAATTACCATCAGAACCAGCTGTAAGATTGAAAAAAAATATAGCATTAAATAGGCGATATTAGACTATAAAAAAACCATTTAAGTTTAAAAAAATAAAAAGTTTACAAATTTTAAAAAAATGTAGTATACTAACTTTAATGGGAGATGTCTATATGGGATTATAGACAAATTAAAGTTAAAATAAAAACAAAAAAAAATTTAAATTTAAGGGGAAAAAAACCATGAAAAAAAATTAGCATTAGTATTAGGTTCATTATTAGTAGTTGGATCAGTAGCATCAGCTAAAGAAGTTATGCCTGCACCTGCTCCAGCTCCAGAAAAAAAGTAATTGAATATGTTGAAAAAAACCTGTAATCGTTTACAGAGACAGAGAAGTTACTCCAGCTTGGAGACCAAACGGATCAGTAGATGTTCAATACAGATGGTATGGAGAAACTGAAAACAAAACTAAAAAAGAAGATACTGACGGAGATTGGGCAGCTGGAAGAAACAATGCTGGAAGATTACAAACTGAAACAAAAAGTAAACTTTACTGAAAAAAACAATCTTTAGAAGTAAGAACAAGAAATTATCAAGCTTTTAAGAGGAACTAAAAGGAGATTCTTCTGATGATCAAATAAGATTAAGACATTTCTATAACTTTGGAAAATTAGGTTCTTCTAAAGTTAATGCAACTTCTAGATTAGAATACAAACAAGACGGTAGAGATGGTGGAAAGAACAGCGGAAGCATCAGTATTCTTTGATTTTGCTGATTACATCTATTCAAACAACTTCTTTAAAGTTGAAAAATTTGGTTTAAGAACTGGATATGCTCATAAATGGGCTGGACATGACAATGACAATACTGTAGAAAGAGCTTTAGTAAACTTTGAATCTGAATATACTTTACCATTAGGATTTCAGTGCAGAATTAAATGTTTACAACTATTATGATTGGCATCATGATAAATTAGCTTATGCTGATAAAAAACACGAATATAATGGAGAATTAGAAGCTTATATCTATCAACATACTCCATTATACAAAACAAACAATGTAGAATTATCATTTGATTTTGAAGGTGGATATGATCCATATGCATGGCATCAACATAAAAGTTGTAGATAATGGTTCAGGAAAAGGTGAAAGAGCTTCTTATAGCGTATATATGTTACCAACATTCCAAGTTGCTTATAAACCAACTGAATTCGTAAAATTATATGCAGCTGCTGGTGCTGAATATAGAAACTGGGCTGTTGAAGCTAATCTCAACTGCTAAAAAAACTGGAGATGGCAACCAACTGCTTGGGCTGGTATGAAAGTTTCTTTCTAATCTAGTTTAGGCTAAGGTTAAAATCAAAAAAAAATAATAATTTGAAAACCGTGAGTTATCTCACGGTTTTTTTAATCTATAATAATAAATGGTGTTGATATCTGTATGGATATTTACAATTACAGTAAAAATAGTGAGTTACTGAGTAAATTTCTTAACGATAAAAATTAACGTTTCGCTGTAAATTCGACCAACTCGCTACGCTCAGACATGTCGACATTTACTCGGCTCACTTGCTTTTAATTTTTTTATCTAAAATTTCCATTCGTAACTCACTTATTTTTTTACTTTAGGATTGAAATTTTAATTTATCAACATCCTCTTTTAAATTTTTTTATAATACTCTTTTTTTAGAGATAACTTCAACAACTCTTCCATTGATTTTTAAAGTATTCTTGCATTTCTTCAGAAATATCAATATCATCATAATCAGGATTATCGCTCTTTAAAGTTATAACTTTTTTTCTTATCCTTTACTTCAACTCTTTTTTTATATCCTTCATCATTGTAAGTAACAACATATATTTTATTTTTTTAACATAAGCAGTATTATTAGGATCAACTAAAGCATATTCACCATCTTCTAAAGTTGGTTCCATACTATTTCCTGTAATTTCAACAAAGAAACTATTTAGAGAGAAGTCTCCTTTTGTTATAGGCATATAGTAATCAGGTTTATCCATATTTAAATAACCTCTACCAGCACTAGCTTTTTCCATAAACAGGAAGATTTAAAACTTCACTATCTTCTAAAAATTTTAATACTTTCATCTTTGTTAAATACTTTAGGTAAATTTTTCCTTTAAGTATTCTTTCTTTAAAAGTTTTTTTCTTCATCAGGGTATACTTCAATGACTCTTTCAATAAAGTTATTTGAAATAGGTGCAGTACCTTTTTTTCTACTTTATCTATAAAAAGTGAAGTGTAAATTAATTTTTTGCAAGACCTCTTAAACTATCTTTATGTTTTTAGTCTTATTTTTTTAAAGTAGTTCCAAAACTCATATAATTCCCTCCTTTTTTTAAATGTACTACTATATATATACAGTATAACATAATTATGCTAAAGTGTCTAGAATATTTTTATTCAACTAAAATTGTACAAAAAAAGAATACAATAAAATATTCATAAAATCATTAGTTGAAAAGAAATATAAAAAAATATTTTTAAAAAAATCTGTTGACAAAGTATTTATAGTATGATACATTATGACTATAGAAAGAGTATATATAAATACATACAAAAAAAGGAGATGTTATTATGCATTTTTTTAGAATTTAAAAAGAAGATTTAGTTTATTAAACGAGGAAGAAAAAAAGAGTTCATTTACAAGCTAAAACTTAAAGATGCAATTGATTTTTTTAAGAACAATTTATTAAAGAAATTTTACCTAAAAATTATACAATAAATAATACATATAAATTTAGATAGAAAAAGAGGTAAAAATTTTTGTTTAGTAGTAAAAAAATTATAATAGAAAAAAAGAAGGTGCGGACGTAATTTTTCTAAAGATCTTAAGATTAAGATTACATCCACACCTTTTTAAATTTTATTCTAGATAATTTTTGAAAAATAGTAGTAAGTAAAATTGGAATTATAAATGAAGTTGAAATTGCAGCTAAGCTAAGAGCTAAACCACTCATTGCTCCCTCTACTTCTCCCATTTCTATTGCTTTTAGAAGTTCCAACAGCATGGCTAGATGTTCCTATTGCAAGTCCTTTAGCTACTGGAGATTTTTATAAATTTAGCAACTACTGGAGCAATAACAGCACCTATAATTCCAGTTGATACTGTCATCATAGGAATTAAAGCTTCATTCCAACCAAATTTTGTAGCAATATCAAGAGCAATAGCTGTTGTTACTGATTTTTGGTAAGGTTGCATAGAATATATCGTCAGGAAGTGCAAAAAAACTTTTCCTAATATATATAAAATGATAATTGAAAAAAAGTACTTCCTAAGACAGTTGAAAGTAAAATAGGGAACCAGTTTCTTTTTTTAAAAATTTGGAATTGTTCATATAAAGCAACTCCTATTATAACACTTTCAACAGGACTTATAAATAGTTTAATAATACTTCCACCTTTGTTATAAGCTTCAAACGGAATATCAAAACATAGTAAAAAGAGTATTGATAAAAGAATTCCTATTAAAAGAGGGTTACAAAATATAGACTTTGTTTTTTTCCAAATAAGTACTTTCCTATTTCATAAGTTACTAAAGATAGTATTATCCCAAAGAATGGGCTAAAAAAATAATATTATGTATTATATCACTCATTTTTTTAGCCTCCTTTTCGTCCTTATTACCTAATATTTTTTTCTTGTACCTTTATAATAAAGTCAGCTACTAATCCTGTAACTAACATTATTAAAATTGTACTAATTATCATAATAAGTAATACTTTTTACATAAACCATAGCTGGTGCAGAATTTAATTGTGTCATAATTCCAACACCAACAGGAAGGAAAAAGGAAAGCTAAATATTTTTTTACAACCAGCTAAAACTCCTTTAAAAATATTCAACCTTTAAAAACTTTAAATTCCAAAAAGCAAGAATAATATTATAGATGCAATAATTGTTTTTCGGAATTGGAAAAGAAATAAGGTCACTAACAAATTGCCCAATAAGAGCAAGTGCTAAAATAATAATCCATTGTCCCATACAAATTGCCTCCTACTTTATAAGTAAGAACTATTATATTAATAATAGTTCTTACTATAAATTAAATTTTAAGCTTTTTATTTTTTTGATTTCTTCTATCATAAGTGGAATTATATCCATAACATTTCCTACAATTCCAATATCTGCAACATCAAAAATAGGTGCATCTTCATCTTTATTTATTGCTACAATATAGTCTGAACCCATTATACCAGAAATATGTTGAGTTGCTCCTGATATACCACAAGCTATATATAGTTTTGGTGCAACAATTTTACCAGATTGTCCAACTTGGTGAGAACGAGGAATCCATTCATCTTCTGTTGCAGGTCTTGTTGCTCCAACAACTCCACCACATACATCAGCTAATTGTTTTACAAGTTCAAAGTTTTCTTTACTTCCCATACCTCTACCACCAGAAACTATAATTTCAGCTTCCTCTAAATTAACTGATTCAGATATTTCTTGAACTATTTCTGCTATTTTTGTAAATAGATTCTTTTCACTCACTTTTTCTTTTATAACTTCTCCTGAAGCTCCTTCAATTATTTCTTTTTTTACAAGCTCCTGAACGAACTGCAACAACTAATGTTTTATCGTCTTCAAAAAGTTACTTCTTTTTAGGATATTTCCACCATACATTGGAAGTGTCATAAAATATTTATCATTTTCATATTTTTACAGCTACTACATCAACAGATGCAGGGACTTTTTAAATCACTTGCTACGATGTTAGCTAAATCTTTTTCCATTTAAAGTTGAACCTAAGAAAATAATAGAAGGATTATATTTTTTTCTTTTGCTTCTATTAAAAGCATTTCCAATAGCTTCTAGTTCTTTTTTTATTTTTCTTCTAAGTATAGAACTTCATCAGCTCCATATTCAAAAGCATTTTTTTAGCTATGTCATCTAAATTTTCTCCAACTAAAACAGCAATAACTTTTTTTATTATTTTTCTTTTTGAAACTTTTTTAGCTAGAGCCAATGCTTCTAAAGATACAACAACAGGAGAGTTATCAACTGTTTCTATATACACCATTATATTTCTTTCCATCTTATAACCTCCTAAAATACTTTTGCTTCCAACATTTTTTGCATAGCTTGTGCAACCATTTCTTCAGCAGTTCCAGTTTTTATTTTCACTCCTGCTTGTCTTTTTGGTGGTGAAAATAGTTTAACTTCCTTCATTGCTCCTTCACTAGCAACTTCAACTGAAATTTCAGTGATTTCTTTTTTTCTAGCTGCCATTTTTACTTTTTTTATTGTTGGATAACGAGGTTCATAATTAGGTTTATTTACAGTCACTATACAAGGAGAAGCTAGTTCAACCTTTTCATAGCCTGTTTCAGTTTCCTTTTTAGCAATAACCTTTGTAGCCTCTGTGTCTATATCAACTAAATTAGTTACTATTCCATAATTTAATTCATTTGCTAACATGATTCCAACTTGTCCAGTTGCAAAATCAGTAGTTTCTTTTCCACAGAAGATAACATCAAATTTTTTAGCTCTTTTTTTCTTCGATATTTTTTTAATAGCTTTACTTAAAGCTTCAGCCACTATAACAGCATCTTTTTCTTGATAAGCTTCATCTTTAACATAGAAAGCTTCATCTGCACCAACAGCCAAACAGTTTTTTAAACTATTTGTTACATCTTCTCCACCTAGAGAAAGAACAGATATAGTAGCATCCCCTTTAGCTTCTTTTAATCTAGTTGCCATTTCCAAAGCATAAGTATCAAAGGCATTAACAACTTTTTTTCAACACCTTCTAATGCAGGTCTCCCAGTTTTTTCATTCATAAATATTTCAACAGAGTCATCTGCAACTTGTTTTATACAAACTAATATTTCCATATTTCCTCCTAACGTCCAATTACATTATTTGCAATTACAATTCTTTGAATTTCGTTAGTACCTTCAAAGATTTGGAAAAATTTTAGCATCTCTTAATAGTTTTTTTCAACAGGATACTCTCTGCTGTATCCATATCCACCAAAAATTTGAATAGCTTCAGATGAAACGTCCATTGCAATATCTCCAGCATAACATTTAGCAATAGCTGATTCTTTTCCATAAGGTAGACCTAAATCCATTTTTGTTAGAGCATGTGCAACCATTTGTCTTGCAGTTTCAGTTTTTATTTCCATATCTGCAATTTTAAATTGTAATGCTTGATTCTTAATTATAGGTTTTCCAAATTGAATTCTTTTCTTTACCATATGCTATAGCTTCTTGTATTCCTCTTTGAGCGATTCCAACAGCAATGCAAGCTATCCAAGATCTAGCTTGGTCTAGAGTTTTTCATTGCAATAGCAAATCCTTCTCCTTCTTTTACCAAGTAAAGCACTGGCAGGGACTCTACAATCTTCTAAGACTACATCACAAGTATTAGATGTTCTTATACCCATTTTATCTTCATGTTTTCCAGTACTTAATCCCTTAGTTCCTTTTTCCACAAAGAACATAGAGATTCCTTTTAAACCTTTTTCTTTATCTGTTATAGCAGTAATACAATAGAAAGATGCCATTTCACCATTTGTAATAAAGCATTTTCTACCATTTAAAACATATTCATCTCCATCTTTAACTGCAGTTGTTCTTCCTGCACTAGCATCAGAACCAGCACCTGGTTCTGTTAAACAGAATGCCCCTAGTCCACCTTCTAAAACTAAATCACACATCTTTTTGTTTTTTTGATCGTGATTTCCTGCAATTAAAAACAGGTTTCATAGCTAGTCCACTAGCTGAAATAGTAGTTGCAAAACCAGCATCAGCTATTGCCATTTCTTCAATTAGAGCAGCAACATCAACTCTGCTTAGACCTGGTCCACCAAATTCTTCAGGAACTTCTAAAGCTTGATAACCTTGTTCAATTGCCTTTATCATAAATTTCTTTTTGGCCATTCACCAGATTTATCGTATTCTTTACATTGTTCTCTTACTTCATTATCACAAAAATTTTTTTACATCTTTCAATAGATCTTGAGCTTCTTCAGAAATTAAATATGCCATAATATTACCTCCTATAATTATATTTATACTTATTATCTACTATGCCTCTATAACAAACTTTATTTAGGATTTAAAGATCATCTTAGGGTCAAAGACTTCTTTTTATTCCTTTCATAAGTCTCATATTAACTTCACCAGAGAAATTAGCTAAGTAATCCATCTTTTCCATAACCAATTCCATGTTCTCCTGAAATTAATCCACCAAGTTCAGAAGCTTTATTATATATATCTGTTAAAGAAATTCTTCAACTTGACGCTTAAATTCAGCCATTTCCATATCATTACTACAAGCATAAATATGTAAAGTTTCCATCTCCAGCATGTCCAAAAGCTCTTTACAGTAAAGTCATATTTTTTTACCAGTTTCATTTACATAATGTAGGTAAGGAGCTATTTGGTTAACAGGAACAACAACATCACATTCATCTAGTAACTTAGTTTCAGCTTCAATAGCTTCTAAGAAACTACTTCTAGCAGCCCAAGCATCTTTTTTTCTTAGCAGGTGTATCAGCAACTAGGACATCTAATGCTCCAGCTTCTAAAACTATTTCAGATGCTTTTTTTCAGTGATTTCTTCTAAAAGCTTCCATATTATCTCCATCGAAAAGTTACCAATAGATAAGCACCAATGTCTACTCCTTCTAATTTTTTTAGGGAATACACTCTTACCTATGTATCTTTCAGAAGCTAAGACTATTTCTCTTTCCATAAATTCTAATGCTTGAGGTTGTAAATGGTTCATAAAGAATTTAGGAACTGTTGCTATACATTCATCAAGATTTTCATAAGGAATGATTAAACTTATAGTTTCTTTTTGGAGCAGGAATTAATTTTTAAAGTTAATTCTGTTATAACTCCTAAAGTTCCTTCTGAACCTATCATTAAATTAAGTAAGCTATATCCTGTACTTGTTTTTAGATACAGTAGCTCCTAATTTTATAATTTCACCAGTTGGAAGAACCACTGTCATAGCTCTAACATAATCTCTAGTAGTTCCATATTTTACTGCTCTCATTCCACCAGCATTAGTTGAAACATTTCCACCAAGAGTTGCAAATTTTTCACCTGGATCAGGGGGATATAATAAACCTTGCTTTAAAGCATCCTCTGCTAGGTCATTTAATAAAACTCCTGGTTCAACTTTAACTACAAAATTTTCAAGGTCATAACCTAAAATTTTATTCATTTTAGTCATGTTTAACATAACCCCACCAGTAACTGCTACAGATGCTCCTGTTAAACCAGTTCCAGCTCCTCTTGGGATAACAGGAATATTATTTTCATAGCATAATTTCATAATTTCCGAAATTGCTTCAGTAGTAGTAACATCAATAACAACTTCAGGTTCACCTTCGCCATAAATAGGCATTTCATCATGAAAGAAATCCTTATTTATTTCATCTTTTGTATAAACCTTACCTGGAACAATTTTTTTAAATTTTTTTCCACCAATTCCTCACTTTACTTTGTTGTACATATGATTTCCCATGTTCTTTTCCTCCTTTAGCAAGGTTAATTTAGATAAACTAATTAAAAAAACTATAAGATATTTATACTATCTTCTTAATACAAATTTACCACATTTTTTTAAAGTAATTTCAAATTTTTTTAAATATTTTTATTATATATTCACCTAATTCAGTATATCATGTTTAATTTTTATACTATGTAATTTATATTTAATATATTTTTAGATAAAAAGCTATTTTTTTGGTATAAGTTAAAGTTATTTAATCATAATCCATATATTTTTTTTAATTCATTATTCATATAGGAATAGCTAGTAATTTTTTTCTTGTTCTTAGCTTATCTGGTAAATGAAAACGTCTTCTTTCATTTAATAAAGAAATTATAATGTCGTCTTTTTTTCTTTTTTTACTGATATGTTTTTCAGCTTTTTAGAAAAGGTAATTTAATACTAAGTATTCTAGTTCCATTGATATCATCCATTTTTAAAAAGCTTCTGTTTGGCAGAAAATTTCTATAGGATTGATATTTTTGATAAAGAATTTTAGCTATTTTTTTCAAGTGATTCTTTTCCATTAATTTCGTTGTTTTGCATTTCTAATTTTAAAAAGTTTTTTTGTTCAGGAAAACTTTCTTCTGCAAGTTGAATATTTTTGTTTTTGTATATCTTCCCAATCTTTAAAATATCCTTCCATAGCTTTTTGAGGGATATAGTTTATTTATATAAATAGCATCTACATTAAAAATCATAAAGTTGTAAGCAAGTATAATTTCGACGAGCTTCTTCTAAGACTATTTGCTCAGGAGTAGTAACTATTCTAATACTGGTAGTATCTCGCTTATGGAAAAATATCGTATAGTTTTTTTCTAATTTTTTTGCTATATTTTTTTATTTCTTCAAAAACTATATCTCTAGGTTTTTGGAACTGATGTCTTTTTTTGAGATAAAGGGAACCAAAAAAATAGAGTTTATATTTTGAACCATTGGTAAAATAGTATCTACTAGAACATTTAATTTTTTTCAGCATATGTTAACATTGAAAGGCTTTGACCAGTTGGAGCACAATCTACAACAATAACATCATATTTAGCCTCTTCATAAATCTCTAAAATTTTTAAGTAGAGAAAAGTACTTCTTCTAATCCAGAAAATAATAGGGTTTCTTCTATTTCTATTCCATCATTTGCCTTTTGCAGAAATGATTTGTTTTAAATAATCCTGTAAATTTTTTTCCATATTTTTTTGACTTTCTTCCGTAGGATCAATTTCTACTACATCTAAATTTTGGAAATATTTGAGAATTTTTCCTTGTTAATTTTTTTGCTAAAATATCTCCTAAACTATGAGCTTGGTCTGTACTTAAAAAGTATAACTTTTTTTCCTGAATTTGCTAAAAAAATATTGCTGTTGCAGTAGCCATACTTGTCTTTCCAACTCCACCTTTTTCCCGTATAAATTAAAAATTCTCAAAGTGTCTCCTCCTTTTTTTATTTTTCCAATTGAAAATAGATGTGTAAAATATCATTTTCTAATTTTTGTATCAATAATATGACTTTTTTTCTTAAAAATATTTGGAAGTGGAATACAACGTTTCACATTATTGATTTTTAATATTAAGATCCATTTCATGACGACTAATATTTAAATCTTCTTGTTTTTACAAAAAGGAAGTTGGAGTTTTTAGTATATAGCCTTTTTTTCATAAGCTAGATATTCTTCATTTTTGAATAACTTTTTTTACAGAAAAATAGTTCAGAAAGCTTTTCTATATTATCACAAAGAGTTTCTAGTGCTGACTCTCCAATGATTTCTTTAGGATACCAAGGAATTTTTTTACTATAGGTATATCAAAAAAAACTTCTTCTAATTCTTGTATATATTTTTGATTGTATATTTTTTTCCAATTTTTGCATAAAAAGGATTATTTATTTTCATCTGTTATAACACGATTGATAAAAAAACAGCATCTACTTGATATTTGTATAGGTTAAGGTACATAAAAATTTCTTTTTTTGTTTCTTCTACTATCATTTTTTTCTGGGATACAAACTAATCTAACACTGCAAATTTCATTATTTTTTTAAAAAGTTCTTGAAGCTCTAAAAAGTTTTTTTATGAATGTTTTCTATTGTATCCATAGTTTCGGTACTTGGGAGCACAACTTTATATGCTAGTTTTGAGATAGGAGAAAGAATACGAATAATTTTTTTCCGATCGGGAAAAAAACTTTTTCCATATACCATGCAAGAAGTTCAGGAAGTTTTAAAAAGTGCAAGAGTTTCTCCAGTTGGAGCACAATCAATAAAAAAATGTTTTCGTATAGATTAGTATCATAAATTTCTTTAATCTTTTAAAAAGAGAAAAAAAGATTTTCAAAACCAGGTAAAGAAAAAAATTTTCATTTAAATTAGTTACAGCAAGACCATTTTTTTCCCCATTAAATCCAACATAGTATTTTTTTAACTTTTGGGAAGAATTCAGTTTTTTTATAGCATCTGAATCTAATTCTAAAACATCTAGATATTCAGAAATTTTTTTAACTCTTTGAACCAATATCTATTTGAAAGATATCTCCTAAGTTATGAGCTGCATCAGCACTTACTAATAAAGTTTTTTTAGAGCTTTTTAGAGGAAGCTAATGCATGAGCAGCTGCGACACTTGATTTTTCCAACTCCACCTTTTCCTGTAAATATAATTATTCTATTCATAAAAAAATTCTCCCTTTTAATAATATTAATAAAATTGTAACATATTTTTAACATAATAATCAATATTAAGAATTTTTTTAAAAAAATTTTCGATAAATAATATAATATATATGTTTTTTTGATTGACAGTAAAAAAATTATTATTTTTATAATTAATTAGAAAGAAATTAAACATTTAAATTAATTTTTTTAGACTTTAATTATCAAAGGAGATGATAGAATGAAGAGTATTACAGATGATTTGTATGAGAGTTTCAAAAAAACTTGGAAAGTGTAAACGGACACTGTATACATGCCTCAAAAAGAAGACTTAGGGAAAGGTAATTACAGAATTATTTAAAGAACATGGAATAGATTCAATTTCATTATTTGAATCTCCTATGTTAAAGGAAGCAGGAGTTATTCCTACTCTTCAACAAAATGGAATTACTGTCCACACAGATCATATTCGTCTTCATGCCGAAACTGATAAAGGAGGACTATCAGAAGCACAACATGGAATTGCAGAGCTTGGAACAATAGTACAAGAACAAGATGATGTAGATGGAAGAATAGTAGCTACAATGCCTGAATATTATATAGGAATAGTAAAAGGTTCTACCATTGTTCCCACTTATGATGACATGTTTGATATTTTTAAGTGAAATGCAAAAAAATTCCAAACTATGTTGGTTTTATAACTGGACCAAGCCGTACAGCAGATATTGAATGTGTAGGAACTGTTGGTGTTCATGGACCCAATTGAAGTATCTATTGTAGTTGTAGATGACGAATAGTATAATGATAATTTTGGAAATTAAGGATAATAGGAGGAACGATGGCTAGTGAAGATTTAAAGAAAAGAGATACACTGTGCATTGGAAAATGCTACACTTGGAAGAACACTTGGAAACTTTTTGTAAAACATACCCTGCTAGAAGAGAAAAAAATCTTATGCTGGAGTTGACTTCGAAAAAAACTAGAGAAAAAAATTGCAGAAGTTAAGTCTTATGCAGCAGAACATATAGATGAAATGATAGAAGAATTCACAACAAATTGTGAAGCAAGAGGAGGGCATGTTTATCATGCTAAAAGTACTGAAGATGCAATGGAATGGATTCGTAAACTTGTAAAAGACAAGGGAGTTAAGACAATTGTTAAATCAAAGTCTATGGCTTCTGAAGAAATTAAAATGAACCATGTTCTTGCAGAAGATGGAGTCTTAGTTCAAGAAACAGACCTTGGAGAATTCATAATTGCCTTGGAAGGAAATACACCTGTACATATGGTTATGCCAGCACTACATTTAAATAAAGAACAGGTAGCTGATCTTTTTACTGACTATACAAAAGTAAAAAATAATCCAATTATATCAGAAGAAGTAAAGACAGCTAGAAGAGTTATGAGAGATAAATTTACTCATGCTGATATGGGAGTTTCTGGAGCAAATGTAGCTGTTGCCGAAACAGGAACTGTATTCACGATGACAAATGAAGGAAATGGACGTATGGTAGGAACTTTACCTCCAATACATCTATATATTTTTGGAATAGAAAAAAATTTGTAAAATCTTTATCTGATGCTCGTTATATTTTTTTAAAGCCTTACCTAGAAATGGAACAGCTCAAAGAATTACATCATATATTTCAATGTATACAGGGGCTTGTGAAGTAACAAAAGATAAAGAAACTGATGAAAAAAATGTAAAAAAAGATTTTTTTATTGTGTTATACTAGATGATCCAGGTCGTAGAGAAATCTTATCAGAACCTGATTTTCGTGAAATATTTTAATTGTATAAGATGTGGAGCTTGTTTGGATGTTTGTCCTGCATTTGCTTTAGTAGGAGGACATGTCTATGGTTCTAATGTCTATACAGGTGGAATAGGTACAATGCTAACTCACTTTTTAGTATCAGAAGAAAGAGCAGCAAAAATTCAAAAATATCTGTCTACAATGTGGAAGATGTAATGATGTTTGTGGTGGAGGATTTACATATTTCTGATATGATTATGAGATTACGTGAAAAGAATATGCAAGAAAAGCCAGATGCTCTAAAGAAATTTGCATTAGATGCTGTATCAGATCGTAAACTCTTCCATTCAATGCTTCGTATAGCTTCTGTAGCACAAGGAATATTTACTAAGGGAGAACCAATGATTCGTCATCTACCTATGTTCTTATCAGGAATGACAAAAGGAAGAAGCTTTCCCTGCAATTGCACAAGTACCTTTAAGAGATTTCTTCCATACAATAAAAACAAGATGTGAAAGATCCAAAAGGAACAGTAGCTATTTTTTTGCAGGTTGTCTGTTAGATTTTTGTCTATACAGATCTTGCTAGAGCAGTGGTAGCTGATATGAACTCTATTGGCTATAAAGTAGAAATGCCATTGGGACAAGCTTGTTGTGGATGCCCAGCTACAAATATGGGAGACACAGAAAATGCTAAAAAAGAAGCAGAAATTAATATCAATGGAATGGAAGCTGAAAAATATGACTATATTGTAAGTGCTTGCCCATCTTGTACACATCAATTACATCTGTATCCAACTTTCTTTGAAGAAGGAACAGAAATGCATAAAAGAGCAAAAGAATTAGCAGATAAAGCCACTGATTTCTGTAAATTGTTCTATGAACTTGGAGGAAGGTCAGAAGAAGGAGATGGAAAACCTCTAAAAGTTACTTACCATGACTCATGTCACTTAAAGAGAAGTTTGAAAGTATCTAAAGAACAAAGAGAATTATTGAAAAATATTAAGGGTGTAGAATTTGTAGAAATGAATGATTGTGATAACTGTTGTGGTTTTGGAGGATCATATAGCTTACTATATCCTGAAATTTCTGCTCCTATTTTTGGAAAAGAAGATAGAAAAATATTAAAGAATCAGGTGCAGATGTTGTAGCTTTAGACTGTCCTGGATGTTTAATGCAAATTAAAGGTGGCTTAGATGCACGTGGAATCGATGATATAAAAAGTAAAACATACAGCAGAAATTATTGCAGAGAAAAAGGGGATTAATTTAATTGTTAGAAATATTACTGAAAAGAATGGACAGAAGAAGTAAAACGTTATATTTATTTTAATTGCTAATTTTTTTCCATAAAAAGAAAGTCAAGTTGGAGCTGTTTTTAGATGATGTTCTTAATGTGTCAGGAAAAATGATTCGTACAAAAATTTTATTATTATCTGCATTTTTAGGCTCAAATTGGGAAAATAATAAGGAAAAAATTTGTAAATTAGCAGCTATGCTAGAGTTAACTCATCTAGCTTCACTGATACATGATGATATTGTAGATGATTCCCCATATAGAAGAGGAAAGCAATCTATACAAGGAAAAGTATGGGAAAAGATGCAGCAGTATTTGCAGGAGATTTTTCTGATAGCTAGAATTTTTTTACTATGGAGTTGTCGAAAACTTTGAATGAGGCAGTTTCTATTTTAGCAAAGACAATTGAAAATATGTGTATAGGTGAAATAGAACAGGAACTTTATCATTATCAAGAAGATATAAGTGAAGAAAAAAATATTTTTGAAATTATTGAAAGAAAAAAACAGCTGCACTTTTTCCAGGCTGCATGTAGTATTGGTGCTAGAGAATCTGTTTGTTCAAAAAGAGCTTACTCAAAAAAATTAGAGTTATTTGTAAAAAAATTTAGGGACTGATGTTTCAAATAAAAGGATGATATTTTTAGATTTTACTTCTAATTCAAAAGATTTAGGAAAAGGAAACACATAAAGATTTTCAAAATGGAATATATACTTTTTCCTGTAATTATGGCTCTGAAAAAAACTCTAAATCAAAGGAAGTTTTAGCGCCTATTATGAAAAATAGAGAAGAGAACTTATCACTTGAAGAAATTCTTCAATTAGAAAAGTATATTATTTCTTTTGGTGGAATAGAAGCAAGTTATGAAAAAAATAAAATCGCTTTCTAATATTAACAGACAATTGATAAAAAGAATTAGGAGAAAATCCAGAAATAAATATTTATCTAGAAAAAAAATATTGAAAGAGCTGGAAGAAAAAAAGATGAAAAAAATAATAATCTAACATTAAAATTATCACTCCAATTAGCAGCGCCTCATACTTGGATTGCTTCAGTTGGACCTGTTATTTTTTTGGAATATTATTTTGTAAATTAGAAAAAAATATCCTTTAAGTTTTTGGAAGAGTATTTTACTGATTTTAGCTTGTATTCTGATGCAATCCTCTGTCAATACTCTTAATGACTATGTAGATTTTATTAAAGGTAATGACAGTGAAAAGGATTATGTAGAAGAAAGTGATGCAGTTCTAATCTATAATTTAGTTCCTCCTAAACAGGTTCTTATTCTTGGACTTATATATTTGTTCTTAGGGGCAATATTAGGAATAATTGCTTGTAGAGGAAGTGGTCTTTTACCTCTGTTAATTGGAGGTATTGGTGGGCTTATTGTTCTTCTCTATTCAGGAGGACCTTATCCAATTTCTTATCTTCCAATAGGTGAACTTGTTTCAGGTTTTGTTATGGGAATTTTGATTCCTCTAGGAGTGGCAGCAGTTACTGATGGAAGATTACATAAAGAAATTTTCTTGTATGCTCTTCCCCTAATGATAGGAATTGGATTGATTATGATGACTAATAATGGCTGTGATATTGAAAAAGATTTAGAAGCTAAAAAGATGGACATTAGCAGTACTTCTTGGAAGAAAAAAATACAAAAAAATCTTTTATCATATCTTAATTGTGATTTGGTTATTAATGATAAGTGTTTTTAGTTATTTACTTCTTTTGGAATAGTAGGATTTATCACTCCTGTACTCATTTTTATTTGGGTATAGATGTTTCAAATTTCTTATAACATCTGAGTTATTACCTTATAAAAGAGTAGAGCAGATGAAAAAAATATTGTAAAAAGCAAATATAATTGTAAATATGGCTTATTTTACTGCTATTTTAATGAAGATAATTATAGAGATGAGATAATATGAATAAGGAAGAAAAAAATCAAAATATGTACATGCTGTCTTTGAAAATATACATAGTCAATATGATAAAGCCAATGATAGAATTAGTTTTGGTTTACAAAAAAAATGGAAAGAGGATCTAGTTAATAAAATACTCAATGAAACACTTAAAAGATGGGAAAAATTTTTAGATGTATGTTGTGGAACTGGTGATATCTCAATTAGTTTGGCTGAAAAAAAGAGGAGACCTAAGTATCACAGGAGTAGATTTTTCTTCTGCAATGTTAAATGAGGCAGTAAAGAAAAGTGAAAATTTAAATATCGTATGGCAGAAGGCAGATGCACTGTCTTTACCATTTTGAAGATTCAAGTTTTTTTCAGCAGTTACTATTTCTTTTGGATTAAGAAATACAGTAGATTATGAAAAAGTTTTAAAAGAAATGATAAGAGTAGTGAAAAAGATGGATATATATATTGCCTAGATTCCTTTGTTCCTGATAATGTATGGATAAGACCTTTTTACAAAAGTATATTTTAAATATATTATGCCATTATTTGGTGGAGGAAAAAAATATTATAAGGAATATGTTTGGTTATATGAATCAACAGAGCAATTTCTTAAAAAAAGAAAGAATTGATTTCTTTGTATGAAAAAAACTTGCTTTTAAAAGAGATAAAATATAGCAGTAAAATGTGTGGAGCTTGTTTAATTATTCAAGGAAAAAAAAGTAAAAAAATTATAGGAGGAAATGATATGAGCGAAGAAAAAAATTTGATGCCATAATCGTAGGTGGCGGTTTGGCAGGTTGCTCTGCAGCTATTGTTCTTGCAAATGCAGGGCTTGCTGTTCTTGTAGTGGAACGGGGAGATTTTTTTGTGGAGCAAAAAAATATGACAGGTGGTCGTCTTTACGGACATAGTCTTGAAAAAAATTATTCCAAACTTTGCAGAAGAAGCCCCAATTGAAAGAAAGATTACAAGAGAAAAGATTTCTTTAATGACAGAAGATGGTTCTTTTGATATAGGTTTTGGTTCAAAAAAATTAAGCTCAAACAATGAAAATGCTTCTTATACAGTGCTTCGTTCTACATTTGATAGATGGCTAGCGTCAAAAGCCGAAGAAGCAGGAGCAGAAATTATTCCTGGAATTTTAGTTGATGAATTAATTGTTGAAGATGGAAAAGTGGTAGGAGTTTCTGCAACAGGAGAAGAACTATATGCAGATGTGGTTATTCTTGCTGATGGAGTAAATTCTCTTCTAGCACAAAAATATAGGTATGAAAAAAGAATTAGAACCTCATCAAGTTGCTGTTGGAGCAAAAGAAGTTATACAATTAGGAGAAGATGTTATTAATCAACGTTTTGCTGTAAATAATGGAGAAGGAGTAGCATGGCTTTCATGTGGAGATCCTACTTTGGGAGGCTTTGGTGGAGGATTGTTATACACTAATAAAGACAGTGTTTCTGTTGGAGTTGTAGCAACTTTAAGTGATATTGGTCATAGTGATTTATCAATTAATCAATTATTAGATAGATTTAAAGAACATCCTGCAATTGCTCCCTTTATTTAGAAGGAGGAACTTCTATAGAATATTCAGGGACATTTAGTTCCTGAAGAAGGGATACATATGCTTCCTGAACTATACAGAGATGGAGTTTTAATAACAGGAGATGCAGCAGGTTTCTGTGTAAACTTAGGTTTTACAGTACGTGGAATGGATTTTGCAATTGAATCAGGAAGATTGGCTGCTGAAACAGTTATCAAAAGCACATGAAATTGGAGATTTTTAGTGCTACTACACTATCTAATTATAGGAGGGCTCTAGATTATAGTTTTCATTATGAAAGATTTAAATCGATATAAAGGGCTTTCCCTACTGTACTTGGAAGAAGAGAAGTTTTTTTGAAGGACTTCCAGCAATGGTTGATGATATTGCTACAAAAAGCATTTACAGTAGATGGAAAAAGAAGGAAAAGGCTTTGATGATGCATGTTATTCACTCTGTGGCAGAACATACCACAGCAGCAAAACTTGTAGAGTTTGTTACTACAGTATTGGAGGCGTTTTTAATAATGAAAAAGATGAAAATAGAAGATAAACTTGCATTAAATGTTTTTTTCATGTGGATGAAGAAAAATTCTCATATAGAGGTAGATAAAAACTTTTTACAGATGAAACAGAGATTAAAAAAATTACTTTTTAGCCTGTCCCGCAGAATGCTATAAATTTATTGATGGGAAATTAAGTTTTTAGTCACTTAGGGTTGTTTAGAATGTGGAACTTGTAGAGTGTTATCACATGGAAAAAAATTGTTAAAATCTTGGAAGTACCCAATAGGAGAAGTTGGAGTTACTTTTAGGCAAGGTTAATACTAATTAAAAAAAATAGTGTTGATGGAAATTTTCTGTCAACACTACTTTTTATTTTTAAATATTTTTTTAAATTTTTATTTCTTGCTAATGACTGTTAAGTATTTAGATAAAAATCTCTCTCGAAATTTTTTTGTGATTTTTAGTTTTTTTATTCTCTAAACTACTAACAGGCATAATACCAAATAATGAATTTGTTAAGAAAAATTTCATCAGCCTTATTTAAGAATTCTAGATCTATATCTGTCTCAATGACAGGATAATTTGAAATTATATACTGCCTAATAATTCCATTTAAAAGCCCTGAAGATAATTTTTGGAGTATATATCTCATTATTGACAATTATAAATATATTGCTTGTGGCTCCCTCAGTAACTAAAGCTTCTAGAATTTAGAAATATAGGCTCATCATAGCCAAGTTTTTTTACTTTTTTTCTTTTTCAAAAAAATATTATCAGCATAGTTTAAAGTTTTTATGGAAAGTGAAGATAGAGCTTTCATTTCTTTGGACTTTAGAAATATTTAAGCTAAAAAGCCCTTTTTATAATCTTCATCTGTATACGTATATGCTCTTTTTATGAAAAGTCTATTTTTTTCAGTTAAAACTATTTTCAAAACTTCATGTTCAAGCTCAGATTTATTAGTTTCTAAGTACTGATAAACTTCATCTTTTTCAAGCTTATCTATGTTTAATCCCAAGTCTATTATAGATTGATTTATTCTGGCTAAATGCTCATCTAAAAAAAGACAGCTTTTCCTTTATATAATAGGATAGTTTCAAAGAGTCCCTAAACCAAAGCTGAAGCCATCATCTAATTCTATTAGCATAGAGCCTCCAATATAGCTTTAGCTTTTTGTAGAGTTTCTTCATATTCAAAATCTAATTCTGATTCACAAGTGATTCCACCACCTACTCCAAGATAGTATTTATTATCCTTATGAATAGCAGTTCTGATAACAATATTTAAGTCACAATCGCCATTGAATGAAATATAACCTATAGAACCTGTATAAGCATCTCTTCTTGAGTTTTTCTAATTCATCTATTATTTCCATTGCTCTTATCTTAGGAGCACCTGTTATTGAGCCTCCTGGGAAAGTTGCTCTAATCAAATCTACAAAATCATAGTCTTTTTCTAAGTTTTCCTCTTATAGTTGAAACTAGATGAAAGACAGTTGAGTATGTTTCAACTTCAAAAAGTTCATCAACAACAACAGATTTTTAACTCACAGATACGGTTTTAAATCGTTTCTTTCCAAGTCCACTATCATAAGAAGTTCACTCTTATCCTTTTTCAGAATTAGCTAATTCATTTTTTTAAAGCTAAAGTCTTCTTCTTCAGTAGCTCCTCTTTTTCTAGTTCCTTTTATGGGTCTTGTTTCTATTAGTCTGTCCTTCATTTTTTTATAAATCTTTCAGGCGAAGCAGAAACAAGTTGAAAATCTTGAAAATCTAAATATGCAGAAAAAAAGGAGCAGGATTAAATTTTTCTTAGATATGAAAAAGACTTCTAAAGGAGATTTTTTTGACTTTCTATCATAAGTCTTTGAGTCAAGTTCATTATATAGATATCTCCTTCAATTATATAGTCTATAGTGCTTTTTAATAGCTTTTTAAATATTCTTCTTTTTTTCAAAATTAGATTTGAAATTTGCAAGACTATTTTTCTTTACTAGATTTTCTTTTTTTCTAGATTAGTTTTTTTCTAAAAAGATTTATTAAATTATCATAATCTTTTTTTATCTTGATAAGATATGTATATCTCTTGTTTTTTTCTATATCTTCAACTATATAAGTCTTGTAGAATGTAACTATAGCCTCAGGAATATCCAAATCTTTTTTTATGTCTTGTGGCTATATTTTTCAAATTTTCTACCATAATCATAAGAGAAATATACTATTCCTCCTGAAATTAAAGGAAGTATAGAATTATTTTTCTTGTTTATTTTTCCTTTTAAAAAAATTTAGCTAGATATTCTTCAAAAGTTTTTCTTCACTTAATACATCATTTATATAGAATTTCTTGTTATTTTTCTTTTTAATTCTAAATAAGGATCTATACCAATTATTGAATAACGACCCATATTTATTTTTTTAATGAAGAATCTAAGAAAGCAATTTTTATTATTATTTTTCTTTCTTTAATATTCTAAAAAAATATCATAAATATCAATATATTTCTCTAACTTTTTTTAAGCTCTATTTGCATTTTTAAGCCCTCCATTCTCTAGCTAAATCTAAAAAAATTCCTAAGCATTTCATGACCGTATTCAGTCAAAACTGCTTCTGGGTGAAATTGTACAGAGTATAGAGGATATTTTTTTATGAGAAAGAGCCATAAGAACTCCATCTTCAGTTTCAGCATCAACATTAAATTCTTCAAGTAGATGTTCTTTTTCAACTACTAAAGAATGATATCTTGTTACATTTAATTCTTTAGGAAGATCCTTAAAAAAATATTTGAAGAACTAGTCTTAATTTTTATGTACCTTACCATGAACAGGACTTTTTACCTTTTTTTCACTTCTGCACCAAAGGTATAACCTATTATTTGATGTCCTAGACAAACTCCAAATATAGGGACTTGTTTATAGAAATTCTTAACTATTTCATTACAAAGTCCGCAGTCTTTTTGGGCTTTTAGGACCTGGAGAAATTATTATTCCTTCCAATTTATCTTGTTTAATTAAATCTTCAATATGCTTTTAAATCTACTAAATCATTACGAATAATTTCCATCTCTATATTTTCTTCTAAGAAATAACTCACAAGATTATATACAAATGAATCATAATTATCAATCATAAGAAACATTTTTAACCCCTTTTTTTGTATATACACTTTACCTTCTGCCACAATTTCAACAGAACCATCTATGTATATCTCATCGTTTTTCAATAATATATTCTAGCCAACCATTAGGTTGAACAATCTTAGCTCTATCTAAGTTTTTTTATACTTCTTTAAATAATATCCCAATGCTGTTGTTCCTGAAGCACAACTATTTTTCAAATATTCCACTTTCAACTTCTTTGACATAGACATAGGGTTTCATAGAAAGATTTTCTCTATCAAAGAACATTATACCAAAAAGCAGAAAAAAAGTCTTTATCTGATAGATAATTTTTTTAACTGAATCTATGACTTTTTCAAAATTATCTTCCTTATTTTTCAGCTATATCAAAAAAATAAAGTGGTCTATACCAGAAAAATTTTACAAAGTCCTAATTTATAGTTATCTATTTTTAATTTCTTCTAAACTTTTAAATTTTAGGCATTTTAATTTTTAGCTAAAAAAAGAATTTTCAGTCTGACCTTCTCTAACATCTACAGCTAGAACTTTCATCTTCACCTAGAACAAGTTATCTTATAGATTTTTTTGCTTTTGAAAAAGTCTTATCCCTAAAGGCCAAAAAGAGAAGCAAAAGCTCTACTTGCATTACCACAAAAATTCTCCACCCATCATTTGAAGATGATTATCTTTAATAAAACCAACTTGCTCTGCATGGAGATTATCTTCTCTCATAAGTTCTTCAGATATCTTAGCTATATCCTTATCATAGATATTAAAAATTATCTATAAGTATAGTAATATTTCCAGCAGGATTAATTTTGATAAAATCAAGTTTCATTTAAAAATTCACCTCTTTCTAAATATTTTTCATTAATATTATAACATTTATAGCCAAATAAAAAGAGATTTTTTTGCATTTTTTTATTTCAAAAAAATCTCTTAAAAGTTTTTTTAGTAGTTTTTCTATATTAACTATTTCTAGGTAAGGTGAATTGATAAAATCATAAGGGGAAAAACATAGTTTCCTCCATCAGCATCTAAATCCAATTCAAAGCCCATTTCCTTAGCAGTTATATAGTAGACATACCAAATATATTGTGAGCAATAGAAAGCATCAGTGTTTTTCCCTGTTGGAACTTATACTGTATGATTTTTCCAAAATATTTCTTCATATTTTTTTTATAAGTCTTTCTCTAAATTCATCTGTCATATCCTTATATCTAAGAACTAAGATATCTCTCCCATCTTCAAGCCAAAAAAATTTATATCTATATAATAAGACTTTATAACCAAATTTAGGATAATCGAAAAAGAGTTCTTTCATTAATCATGATCGCAACATGTCCAAACATACTTATGGGATTGGCTTCTTTTTCTTTTTATTACAATATCACCAGGTTGTAAATTAGTGATAAAAAGTTTCTTCAGTTACTTTTTCTCCAAGTAAAATCTTTCTTTTTTTCATAAGGTCCAGCTGGGATACTAGAACAAGCTGTAAAAAAAAATTAAACTTAAAAAGTATAGCTATTTTTTTATTTTTGAAAATTTTTTTCATTTGACACCTTCATCTTCCAATAGAAAATCTATGATATTTTTTTATGAATTACTCCATCTTGACTAAAATTAGAATGATCCATGGATAAAAACATATTTAGGAAAGTTATCTGTTATAGAATTATAAGTTTCAAAAATTCTTTTCCCTTGTTTTTTTCATCTCTTATTTTTATACGAAATTTGATAATAAGATAAGCTTTTTTTCTTTTTTTAGCTATAAAATTAATTTCTTTATCCTTTACCTTTCCAACTTTAACTTCATATCCTCTTGAAAGAAGCTCAATATATACTATATTTTTCTAGTATTCTTTTCAATATCTTGTGTAATAGGAAAGCCTGTTGCTTGTCTAAAAACCATGATCTGTCAGATAATATTTTTTTCATCTACTTTTTAAAGTTTTTTTACTTAGGATATCGTATCTAGGAACTTTTTTTATTAGAAAAGCTATATTACAATATTCTAAATAATTTCAAAAATAGTGTCCACAGAAATATTTTTTTGTTTTTTTATTTTTTTAAATAAGTTTTTTTATGCTACTAGCTGAAAAAAACTTTTGCCCTATATTTGTAAGAACATAAGAAAAAAAATATGGTTGAATAAGTCAACATCACGAATATTATTGTACTGTAAGACATCTTTTACTAATACAGTATTGTAGATATCATTGAGATATTCAAAAACTAGGTGTTTCATCTAGATCAAAAATACTTTAAGAATGGCAATCCACCCTAATTGAATAAATTTATAGAATAAGTTTTCTTTTGAGAGCTCCATATTTTCAAAAAGCTTTCTTTAAATTCACTGAAAAGTAAATGGCTGAATTTCAAATTCAACATATTTTTTTCAGAAAGGCTTTGAAATAAGCTTTTTGTTTGAACTTGTTAAAAAGATATCATAATCTCTATTATGTTTTTAAATCACTGATAACTTCTTCCCAGCCATCAATAACTTGAATTTCATCAAAGAAGAAATAGACTTTACCCTTTAACATCTTCTAACAAAGGCTTTTAAATATTCTAATAAAGAATTAACATTATTGATACTCAACAAATTTGTAGCTTCAAAAATTGATATATATTTTTATTCTCATCAGCTACATCTTTTTAAAAATTTCATCTTTTTATTATATTAAGAAGACTTGATTTTTCCAACTCTTCTCATTCCAGTTAATATTTTTTTAAAAACAGGTTTATTTATAAAGGGTTTAATTTTTACTAATATTTTTTTCTCTAATAATATAATCCATAGTTTCACCTCATTTCTATTATAATCGAAATATAAAAATAAAAATCAAGATTAGTTTCGAGTATAGTCGAAATTAATCTTGATTGAAGAGAACTATAAAAAATTAAATTATTTTTAGGATTTACTTTGTTGAATATGATATAACATAATGCATATTTTTCTGGGATTGAAAATTTTATATCCTGTATTTCAAACTTTCCATCTAAGCCTTCACTCATAGCTGTTTGATGAAAATGTGCTAAACCTATTCCAAGATCTAAATGTTTTATTTTTTTCATATCATCACTTATATTATTCTTGTAATTGCAAAAGAAATGAATATTATCTCCTTCTTTAACTACTATCCAAGGTTGAGCATTTGTAGAACTAGGTGCTAATCTAAGCATTTCTAGTGCTGTTTCATATTTTCCAGCATCTGTCTGTGATAGAGTTTGATTAAAATCATTCAAATAAAATAATTTATTCCAAGCTTTTCTATTTTTAGAACCAAGACTTGCTCTCATAATTTTTTCAACAAATGAACGTTTTTCAGCTGGATATCCAATAGGTGAAATACAAGGAAATAGGTCATCATCACTTAGCTCCATAATATTTTTCAAAGTCTTTTCCTGCTAAATGTTGCAGCAAGCCATACTGTACCTAGACCCATATCAATAGCATATAACACTAAATTTTCAAATTGATAACCTACAGCTTCCATAGCAAAAGCTTCATCTTTCACAGTAATAGCTAGGAAATCTTTTGCCCCTTTTATAGTTCCATATGTTCCCAATTGAATATTTTTCTGCACCTTTATCCTTTACTGATATATTGTACTCTTTACATCTACACCAAAAAGGATTAGTCAAAGTTTTATAGAAAATCCATTAACTTATTTTTTTATCATCATCAGTTAGAGATTTTTTTCTAGAAAAACTTCTAGTACTAATACGTTTTTTTAATAGTTTCTTTTTACATCTATTGGTAATTTATTAACTTCTTTAAAATTCATTTTTTTGTCCTTTTCCTTTCTTATTGTATATTTTATACATATCCTCAATTAATGATTTTTAGTGTTTTTAGACTTTAAACTTAAAAATTAATTGTCTTTCTGATTCTTCAAATATTGGAAGTAAAGCTTCCTTAATAGTTGCGCCTACTGGACAATCTGAGTTTGCTGTATCATGTATATGAAGAAGCTCTTTTTTCTGGATATACTCCAAAGTAAATTTTTATCCAAGCTTAATTCATTCGCTTTTTATCTTCAAAACAATTCCTTTTTTTACCTTGTTGACTTTCAATGATGTCTGCATCTTTTAATAAGGCAAGAATTTTTTTCTAATATGACTAGCATTTGTTCCTACACTTTTTTAGCTAAAAGTTCAGATGTAACTGTATTATTAGTTTCTTCTATATAAGCTAAAATATGAAGTGCAATTGAAAATTTTTGTATCCATTTTTACTTCCTTTCTTAAAATTTATGTCTTATTATATCATATACTTGTATCTAATACAAATACAAGTTTAAAAATATTAAATTTTTTTATTGTATAAATTTGTTGAGAGAAGAAAAATGTCTATCATTTTTTTATAAGGATTGAAAAACAAGATAATAGAATTTACTATTATCTTGTAATGATAAACAATAATAAGTTTGTTAGTTTTTTTATTTATTATTTTTAAAAACTTGTAAATAATAGTAGTAACAATAGCAAGCCCATCCAAAGCTATTACTATATTTCTTTTATTTTCAATATCTTTATTTCGGCAACTATCACAAGTATCATAATCACTTTTTTTATATCTATACTTTTTTCCACAAGCTTTTACATTTTTTAGTTTCCATTTTTATTTGTCCTCCAGTAAATTTATTCTTTGACAACACAATTCTTTTTTGTTTTTTTATTTTACTTTGTATATTAGGAACATTATTAATCCAATAATCATCAGAGTGAGAGTCATTAGAATTAAGTTTCAGCAAGAAATCAGAATCTTCTAAGTATGTATTTTTTTATAAAAATCATTATAGTGTATAAGACTTTGATATTCTGATTTATGTTCTCCTAACATACTGTATATTGAAGCTTCTATAAAAGAAACCATAGTAATAGCAGAAAAACTTTCTCTAAGTTCATTCATTCTTGAAGCTATTTTTAGAAGATGAAGTAAAAGAAAACAATTTCCTTAAATTACTTTCAGGTAAATTTTTAATAAATTCAATACTATCTTTCTGACTTAACATTAAAACGGTTTCTACTATCTTCAGCATCAAATGCAATTTTCAATAGAGCTTCTTTTTTAATTCAGTATCTTTTATAAGAATTGCTTGTAAAAAAATTTTTTTGTTGACAACTATAAGATGTAGCTAATCTATCAGACTCTAGACCTTTTCTAACTTCTTCTACTGCTTTTTGTATTAATTTAATTTCAGCTGAAACTTGTAGTAGTTGAAGTTGTAAAGTACAATCTGTTATAACTTTTATAAAAGCTCAGTATCCTAAGTTTACTTCCTGTAGTGGAATATTTGTAACTATTTTTGTTTTAGGATCTCTTAGAGCTGCAACTAAATTTTTCACCATTTTTAGATGACATTATTTCAAGAATACCATTAGCTATTTTTTTGTTTTTTGATCATTTGTGAGAACAGCCTCTAAAGTCCTATTAGGGAAATATGTATTTATTATTTTAATAAATTGTGAAGCATCAAGAAGTTTTATCTTTTATATTTGATAATAGTAAATTCATATTATCTTTTTATTGGTTTAGCAAATTCTAAAATATCAATATTATTTATCTCAATAAGATCATTATTCATATTAAATTTCTCCCTCTTTTGAAATTTCCACAGACAATTTTACATAATTCACGTAAATTTTGTCTGAGTATAAGATAACATAAATTTTTAAAAATTCAATTTTTTTAGTTGTATTCTAATAAAAAAGCAATAGATTTCTCCATTGCTTTATCAATAAAAATTATTACCTAAATATTATAACTTGTATTTTTTTGGCTCTAAAAACAACTTTTTGAATTGTGATAGTGACATCATAAATATATGATTACTATCTTTTAAATCTTCTTCATTCAGATTATAATTACCATATTTCATAAATTATAGTTGAAATCATCTTGAAAAAAATTAGATTAGCATTTGTTCCTATTCCTTTACTCATAAAAAAACTCTTTCTATCAATCTCATACATTCAATATGGCCAACCATTTACTAAGATATCGTCTTCAGATATCAAAACTTCCATTTGACGCTCCTGTTTTCTCATACTCAATACCTGATTTTCATATGCATCACTCAAAAATGAATTTTCTGATTTTTTTGATCCAATCCAATCTCGTTCTGTATCGTATTCTTCCTGAATAAATAAACCATCAACAAGTAAAGTCTGTATTTAGCGAGTAGTTTGTTAATACTTTTATTATTCAATGCTTGTAGTTCATCTATATAAATAACCAGAAAATAAAAAGTACTGTGAGCCCAACAGAATGAGTTCACATTGCAATTTCACTAAGTCCTTCAGCTTGTAGGATAGGTTCACCACCTATAAAAGATAATCCTTCAATTTCACTTTATTGACATAGACTCTTGAATAAGTTCAATTAAATCAGCTGTATCTACTATTATATTTTTTTAATTTCTTGCATATCTGGATTACAACAGCCTGTACATCTTTTTTACATCCCTGAACCCAGATTGCAAAGTCTTCTTTCCTGGTCCCTTCAGACTCAGTACACATTCTAATAGAGGCAAGATTTAGATAAGACATAAATTCACCCTACTTTTAATTCAAAAATCAAAAAGATATAATTCTAGTTTATCTGGATAGTAAACTGTTTAATTATGATTTTTTTACTTCTCAAGATATCAGAATGTTCAAATATAAATTCTGATAATGGATTTGATAATAACAGTTTCCATAACATTCAAAAAGTCCTCTTCCACCATTTTTGTTTTTCCAGCTTTTTTTCCAATAGCAAAGCAAATATTTTCATCTTCATTTTCAAAAATCAATTTTTGCACCATATCTTTCTTCAACAAAGTTTCTCTATTGTCTTTAAATTTAAGTTTTTGCAATTTTTGTAAATACATCTGGATCATCAATAAAGTTGAATGCAACAATATTATCTCCAATACGATTTAGTAATTCAGGTCTTCCAAGTACTTTAATAAAATGATCTTTGAACTTTTTCAACAAATTGCTTTTTGACTTCTTTAGGATCTATACTTTGAGTCAACTTCTGCAGCACCTATATTAGAAGTAAAAATGATAATTGTTTCTGAGAAATAGACAGTTTCACCTTTTCCATCAGTAAGTCTACCATCTTCTAATATTTGTAGGAACTTATCTAGAATTCTACCATGAGCCTTTTTCTATTTCATCAAACAACAAAACACAGAAAAGGCTTTTTTCTTTTTACAGCGTTTGTTAATTGTCCCACCCAGCCTCATATCCGACATATCCAGGAGGAGCACCAACTAATCTTTTGATCACTATGCTCATGGTTATACTCAGACATATCAAAACGAATACATGCGTTCTCATCACCAAATACAAAACTAGCTAAAGGATTTTGCAAGCTCTGTCTTACTAACTCCTGTTGGTCCAACAAAAAAATAAAGTTCCCTTTGGTTTTGTTTAGAAGAATGTTGCAAAACCTGAAAAGCCAGTATATGCTCTTATGATTACATCTTTAACTTTAGAGATTGCAGTATCTTTGTCCTTTTTACTCTTTTTTTCCAAGTTCTTCTTCTATACGTTCTATTTTTATCCTTTTGATAATTCTTCCCAAGGACTTACTTTTTTTCACCATATTTAAATAAGTTTATAAGTTTCTCAAATGTCATTCTTTTCACTCATTTGACGTGATAATTTCATCATTTGTGCAATATCTTTTAGTGAAAAAAACCATCTAATGCATCAATAAGATCATCTTTTGCTGTTTTATCTGAAATAATATCTTGAGTAATATTTAAACAGGCTCTATTTGTATCAATGAAAATGTTCTCTTTCATTGTGTCCAGGCATTGGGAATACTTACAGAACTAACCATAGAGTTATTCAAATAGTATGCTGGAGGAATCATTGCATTATTGTGTGCAACAATAACTACAATATTTCCTATATTAGCAAAAATTAGAGTCTAGCATATTATATGATTGACTTACTTCAAGAGTTTTTTTCCTAAAGTTGCTAGATAGTCTCTTTCTTTTTCTGATAGTGAGTTTGCATTTCCAAATATATAATCAGAATAATCTAGAACAAAGGCAGTTTTTCTGGTAACTATTTTTTTCATAACATTTAACATATATGGGAAAAAAATTATCAGGTGATTTATAGCAATTTCCATTTTGAGTTGTATTATCACTCAGTATTAAAATCATCCTAAAGTCATAAGCTATTTGCTGTAGTTTCTTGAGAATTTTTATCATTGTCAACATCAGTAACTTTTTCATCTGAAACAGTATAATCTATTCCATCAATTCGATCCCATTTAATAACTTGTTTAAAACCTTTTATCCCTGTATATAAGAAATAAGTGTATTAATTACAGAATCATATTTTCCAGAATTTTTTTAGGATTAAGCATTATATCAGCTGTATTTCCAAAAAAACAATAATAGAAGATTTATAACCTATATCTCTACTAAAAACGTTCAATCCAAAGATTTAATTCTCTATCTGCCATTATGCTTTTTCTCCCTTCATTAGTTTGGTAAAAGTATTTGCATCTGTTGAAAGTTTATCAGGATTTCTCCCATAAAAACTCTTTCATCAGATAGTTTTATAGAGTATACTTTTTTTCAAGATCAACATTAAATTTTCTCAATATCTTTTTAAACATGTCATTCCAGCATAATTATCAAATTTATATGCAATTTTTTTCCACATAAATCTACATTACATATTGCACGTTTCCCAGATGGCTGCTTTAGCGACAATCTTTTACATAGTTTTTTTCCGTCTGTCTGTACTAGTTGAGGTTTTTTTCAACTGAAAATTCTTGTTTTTTTAAGTTGTTTTTATAATAGATATTACAATTTCTCTACGTGTTTCTTCAGAAATTAGAGTTTCATCTACTTCATTTTTCAAGTTCAATTACTTTTTTTCAACAGTATCTGAGTCTATTGTCCCACTTTCAAGAGCTGATCTAAGTTTATTTATTTTATTTAAGAATTCCTGTGTTTTTTTCTTGATTTTCAATTTTTTTCTGATTTTCAAACGATTTTCAGCCTCATTAATAGCTTGAGCCACACTCTTTTTCCGATGAGTTTTTTCAGTATTTTTCCTTCCATTCAGAAGCTTTTTTTCAGCTTCCAAAAATAATGGTAGCTGATATTTTTTTAAACTCTGTAGAAGAGGATAGCTTTTCCACTTTCAATATCTTTTTCTAAGTTGTTGCATTTTCTGGTATAGAATAGTTAACAACAATTGGATTTTTTTAATTTTCTGAAGTACTTTGAAATATTCATTCATTAAATCACTTTGTTGCTGCTCCTTTCAGTACATGTAGAGCAGCGACTCTCATACGTTCAGAACGATCAAATTCTTCACGAGCTTCAGTTGCTAATGATGACATAGTTCTAATATATGATCCAACCTCAAAGCTTATATCTCTAGCACTTTCAGGATCTGACACTAATAAACTCTCTAATCCTAGCAAGATCTGATTCTAATCTACTCATTTCAGATGGAATATAGGCTGCAAGTCCACGACTTAGCATTTCTCTGTATTGTTGCTCATAACGACGATAAAATTCTTCTGTTGTTGCAGCAATTCTATTTAAATAAATTTGTCTTCTACGTTCTGCTTCTAACTGATAAGAATACTCATATGAACTACTCATAGCTCCTCCTTATTTCTTTTTTTCTTATTTTTTTCTTTTTATTATCTTTTATTTGTTGTTTTTTTCATCTTGTTTTTATAGTTAGATATGACTCAAGATTCATAGTTTTAATACTATTGGCAATAGCAATATTTCCAAAGTTAGTATCGTCAGTTAAAAGTATAGGTTTCTTTTGTACAATATTTAATTGCAATTGAAAGAATTTTTATTATCATTTCTTTCTTTATCTAAATCTTTTGATATTAACTCTGGATAACTTGATTCTTTAATATTTAACCAGTCACAATTGCTATATTTGCTTATATTTTTTTAATTACCTCTCTAGCTTTCTTAGCTATTTCCTCATCCTCTGAATTTTTTTAAGTCCATCCAATTCATCCAATACAATCATTGGGATAACTAACAAAGTTTTCTTTCCATCAAACCATGAAATTAGATTAGGTTCATTTAGTAGTATAGAAGTATCTGCTATATAGACTTTATTAAATTTCATAAAAGAATCATCAAAGAATGCAGCAAGAGCATTTCTTAAAACCATCTATATTCTTTTTTTAACATTCATGAATGGATTATCTGTTTTTAAGGAATTCATCCAAATTAAACACTTTATTTATAAATTCTTCTTCCTCTTTTTTTCCATTGTCTAACTTTTTTTCATAGAGTTCTTTTAAAAATATTCTTATGTGCAAGTACGATCTCATTATATTTTTTTCATTACTTACTGTTTGATATAAATTTCAATTCAGGAATTAATTTTTTTCAACTTGAAGAGATATTCTTTTTCAAATTGAGAATAGTTTTCTCTACAATTGTGTATTCATCTATTTCAAAAAAAGATTCTCCGTTTTTAAATCTATTAAAGAAATTAAGAATACTTTTTTTCAGAGTACAAATATTTGTGTAATTCCATTTTTTTGAAATCCAATTTATATGAGCTTTTTTTAGCAGATGCAATTACTTTCCAGAAACTCCAAATATTTTCTAATGAATCCTGTATTCCAACATGTTCAATCACAATTTGCATCATTTTTTTGAAATAAAGAATCATCTTGCTTTAAAAAGCATTAATTTCAGCATATTCACTTATTATTTTTTGCATTTTTTATATTTTTTTACTGTGCTTAATAATATAGTCCTCATCAATGAGAAATTTTTTTCTTTATCTGTAGCTAAAATTGCATTTTTTTCCATAAAAAAATCTTTTACTCTTTTTCATTAAATGATTCAATAATTTTTAGCTTTATCAGCAAGCTCTTTTATTTTCAGAGATTATGTTAGTGACATATTCTAAAAATAAAGTCTTTTTAAACCCAATTTCATAAAGTGCAAATAATATAATATTATTTTGAGTGTAATATTTATCTACTGTAGTTACTATGGCATTAGATAAATTATTTTTTTATATTCTTTTTGGAATATATGCAATTGCGATATCTTTAGACACTTCTCCAGCTGATACAGTTGTTATACAAGCTTTTACTGAGTTGCTAGTATTAAAAATATAAACCTTGATTATTTAACTCACAATCTGGGATATGAATAATTAATTGCATTTTTTTGATTTTTTTAACTTCAAATTTATCAGCACCAAATACTATTCCTATTCTAATATTTTTTTATTTGGTTGAGTAATTTTTACATCTTGATAATATTTTTGCTTTCAACACAAAATAAATCATCATTTTTTTATAAATTCTCCTATAAGATTATATATCTCATCAATTGATACTATTTTTTTATTTCATCATCTGGATTTTTTTATCTCAATAGATGGTAAATTTTTTAATTCCTCTGGATAAGGATTATCAAATTTTTTTAGACTTATTTCATCTATATTTTGATCTTCCATACCAGAAATTTTCCATTTCATTCCATCAACAAGTTCAACCTTTTCTAGTAATATTTTTTTCCAAGATAATTCAGAATCCAAAGGATAAATAGTTTCTATTTTTAGTAGTAGGTGTAAGCCAATTAAATTTACTTTTGTTTTTTTATTATTTTGAATTTTTGAAAACCATTCTCTTATTGTCCCTTCTGGAAATTTATACTCATTTGGATTATCAATGATAGAAATACCTGTAGATTTTTTTCTTATAAAGATTTATTTCTTCCTTTAAGACTCCTTCTACAAGATCGTAGTAAATAGAAAAAAAATTTCTTGAGAAGAAACTCCAGGTAATAATCCTAGGGATTGCATTTTACGTCCTGTTGGAGTTAATCTTAAATTACTCATAGCAACTGTATTAAGTTCAGTATCATCATCAATTCCATAAATAACAATTGCTCCAATATCTTGAAGTGAAATTAATACTGGACGAATTAACAAATCAGCATCAGAAATTGTAAATAGTTTTTTTCAAAAAAATTAGCAATAGAAATTCCAGAATAATCTGGTAATTTTTTTCACACTTATTAATAGCTTCTAAAATAACCCACTCAATAGCAGTAGATTTTTCTAGAAGTAAAATGAGAAACCTCAGCTCTATATTTTTATACAGGGATATGATAGGATTATTTCTGTAAAATTCATAATTTTACCACCCTATTTCTTTATATTTAGTAATAATTTCTTTCTCAAGTTCAGGACTAATAATTTTATTACAGTCCTTGAAAAGCCCCCTTTCTATGTAAAGCATCCATAATATTTTTTTATATACTGGTGCAGTTTTTAAATCCAGGCATATCCATATTAGGGAGTTGTACAGCTTGATTCTCATACATATGTTTTTGCTCCTACAATAAAAAAAGAAGTTCTTGAGCCCGTGAAAATGCCACATTAATACGTTCAAATGCAACCACATGCTTACTAGCTCTTCCTTTTTTTCATTATTTCTTACTAAGCTTGTAATGATAATATTTTTTTCTTTACCTTGAAATCTATCAACAGTGTTTATATCTACATTAATAGCTGAGAAATCATAAGTTTTTTTAGCATTACGAAAGGCCTCTCTAATTTCATTAACCTGCATTTGATAAAAAAACTAATAACTCCAACTGTTTTTTTGATTATTCTTATTATACCCTTGTTCTTTATAGGCATCAGCTATTTTTCTTTAATAGCTCTATTACAATATTTTTTTCTAAAAATATTATAATTAGAAGTACTATTATTAGGTCTTACTTCATAAATAGGGATATTACTTTGGTGTATAAGAAGAATCAATCCAATAGGCATGTATCTCTGGTTTTATAAATGTACTTCCATCTATGCCTTTGATGGTTAAATTATGATTTTTTTCTCTAATTTTTTTCTATTGCTTCTGAATTTCCACATGATAGACGTTGCTCATAGAATCTATTAATTATATCCATAATATCTGTGTGCATACGATATTGCACAAGTAGTGAGTGTTTTATGCCTTCATCTGCTTGTTCAAAAATAGTCCTTAAACAAAGATGAAGTAACCATTTTTTTAAATCTTCTAAAATTTTTCTTGAGTAAGTAAGTCTCTTATTTCTTCAGGTATACTATCTTGATTTATAGTTATTTCTTTATATGATTCCTCATGCTCTTTAAACATTGGTGGTAACTGTCTATGATCTCCTACTAATATGGCTTTTACGTGCCTTCATTAATGGAATAAGTAATTCTGGTGGAGTTGCTTTTACTAACTTCATCAATAATTACAACATCAAAATCATTATATCCATTGTCAGAAAGATTTTCTCATATTATCAGTACAAGAAATACCCACAACATTACATGCATTTATATAAATTTGTTGATAATGTTCTTGATCATATTTAAAAGAATCAACATCATCTAAACGTTCTTTAAAAACTTCTAATTGTTTTTTTCCCAATCACTTTCTAATAATACTTTGTTCTCTAAGTAGTTCTATATTTTTTTCTTTTTTTGTGACTCAATATGTTCTATAATATCATTAGCTGATGTTGCTTCTATTTGATATTTTTTTCCCGCAATTCAAGTAAAGTATCTTTTTTTAGAACGAATCTGACTTATAGTTTCTTCTATATCACTTTTTTATTTTATTTATATTATTTTTGAGAAATCTCTTTTTTTATGATATCAGAAACATCAACCTTATCTAAAGAATCCATAGCTTTCTTTGTAGCAATCAAAGTAATATCTAACGCTTGTTCCCAGTTTTTTTATTATTTCTTCAAATATTTTTAAACAATTTATCTGTATTACCAGATTCAATTTCACTAATGACATCTTTGTGTAAAATAGCACGTTCTATATCAGAGATAGTAATTATAGAAGAAGAAAAGTTAAGTTTATCAATTTTTTTCTGAAGAGTTTTCATCTCTTTTGTATACTTTGCAATGGCATCTGTATCATCATTTTTGTATGCTATCAAGTAATTTCTCCTTTACTTCAACTAGTTGAGACTCAAGAATTATTACTTCTCCATTATTACTGCTGTCTTTTCCTTTAGCATTTTTTTAATTTTTTTCGCATAATTCCTTAATAGTTTTTTTAGCTTCTTTGAAATCATACATATGCAAACTTGTTCTTTACCAAGTCCCATTATATCAAGATCAAGTTTACCCGGAGTTAAGAAAAACTCCTTTTTTTATTGTATCATCAATAAGTTCATTTAAATTTTTCCTCAAAAAAATTTTAAGTACATAGTCTGATAGATAAAATTGAGAGTCAGAGTTACCTTTTTAAACATTCTTCCGCTAAAGAATACTGATGTTTATCTTCTTCAATTTTTAGTATTTCTATCATTTGTATTTTTTTAATTCTTCAGTTAAAAGGTTAAATTTTTTTCTTTTTCTTCATCTTGTTGTTGATTTAAATCAGATAAAAATATCATTTAAATTTGCAATATCCTCATAAAATAGACTTGCATCACGAATATCTGTATCGTATTGAACAGCATTACTTTCAAGAGAATCCCATGAATCAAGCCAATTTTTTGATACCTGAGTTGATAAAGCACGATAATAGTACTTAAGAGCCTCATCTTCAGCAAATTTACTTGTATTTGAATCTTCAGTCTTTCTTTTTCTTCTTCCTTTTTGTCCTAATCTAATAGCTCTGATTTCTGGAGAGTCAATAAGTCTTTCCAGGGCATTATCCACAGCATCATTTGATTGAGATGCAATTAGTACTCTATTCCCTCTATGAACAAACTGATAAATAGCTTCTGCTATAACAGTTGTCTTACCCAGTTCCAGGAGGTCCCTGAATTAAGCAAAGATCAGGGGCTGCTAGCATTTTGTAGACAGCTTCTTTTTGATTTTCATTTTTTTCAATTTCTAGGATTAAGCCATATATCTATACTCTCATCATTATCTTCTTCAGGAGTTCTTGCACATCTAACATTAAATAGCCACATTGCAAGATTAGGAGAGTAACATTCATCCTTTTCTAGTTGTTCAATTGCTTGTTGAAATCTTCTAATAAGAACAAAAATCTCCAATAGCAGATAAAAGCTAAAAAAATCCATCTTTATAATAATTGTCTAAAAACATTGTCATATACATACTGAGTTATTTCTTCATCCTTTAGACTACATTGATTTATTTCATCAAGATCACGAGAATTAAGATCATAGGCTACTTGGACTATATAAGGGTTTTTTTAAAAAGATTATAAATATTTCTTTCAAGATTGTATTCCTCTTCATAGTCGTCTATTCATCAATTCTTCTGTAATATCATAATTATCTTCGTATTCATCTTCAAAATACTCAGTATTTTCTTTAAGGTAGTATTCATTAACTATACCTCTATAACGACCCTAAGTCTATACTATTAGACCTTTTTTTCTATTATTTGTATCACCTATAAAATCAAAAATACCATTTATTTTTAGAGTAATTATTATCAAAAAAACTTGAATATCTCTGTTTAGATACTTTTTTTGAAACTCTTTAAATTCATCTTGATTTTTTTAAATACAAGCCAAAAAAATAAGTTTTTTTCTTTTTCTTCATCAAATCCAACTTTAAAAATACTTACAACCATAAATTTGACGACTAGCTAATTCTCTTTTTCCAAGCAAGATACTCTTTTCCATTCCTCTAGTTTTTTTCACCTGTATATTCTGTAAGAGAATCAGCATCATCCAAAAATTTCATAAAGAAAAATTAGCATGAAATTCTTTCTGGTGTACGATATGGAGTAGCAGTAACATCTACCTCAAAAATCTAGCAATTCTGTATCCATAATTTCAAATATAGACTCAACTATAAACTCTTTACTAGCAATACGTCCTTTAAAACAATAATGATACTCCATCAGGTAAATAATTTTCCATAAAATCTCCAGGAGTTCTTTTCTGGTCTAATTCCTAGGAATTTTTATATCATATCCATTTTCATTAGTAAAAGTTAAATTTCTAATATACATTTGTTTTTTTAAAAACCTTCTGGAAACATTCCTTCTAAGATCAATTGCATTCTACTGTCTGATGGTAATTCTTTTTAATTTAGGAAATCTTTTCACTAATGCATTTTTCACTTTTTTTCAATCTTTCATTTTTTTCCAATATTATTATTTAATCTAATACAGATATCTTCATTATAAAAAAATGTAGATTAGAGTTATCAATTACATCTGTGTTATCATATTCGTCAATTTCATCATAGTATTCTTCCTCATACAAACTATCAAACTTTGCTGCATCCATATAAATATTCTCCCCTTTTTAAAATAAAATAAATAACCAAATATCAATATACTCCTCAATTATGATATTTGGTATTTTTTAACCCCTATTTTTTTCAAAAATAACATTTTTTTAAAGACTGTGTCTAATGAGCAATATTATAATGAGTAATATTCTACAATCTTATAATTTTATATATAATTTTAAATGCCTTACTTTGATATTTAATTTATGAACATTATAAAATTTTTATTGATATAATGTCAATAATAAATATACATAGTTTGTGAAGTTAAATATGTTGTTTTTAATTTTATAATATAATTTAGTTATAATAAAAAAAGAGAATTTTTTAAGTTTTTTTATTCTCAAAAATTCTCTTAATTATGTCAAGTCATAGTCTAAACTTTTTTTATCAACTTTATTTGACAATTAACCTAATTTTCTAATTTTTTTATATACTCTTCAAAGTCTTCTTGACAATATGTATGAACTTCATTGAAATATTTTTCAAATTTTTTTCTAAACCATAACGAATAAATTCTTTACCACCAATCTTTAATGAATATTTTATTAAAGAATCCCTTGAAGGTGATTCTTGTATTCCTTTTTTGTTTAATTTCTTGAGTTGTTATCGGATTCTTATCTTTATTATAGACTAAAATAAATATTCCTTTGTTTTTTTAATTTTAGCTATTTCATTTGGTGTTATTATAGCAGTAAGAAGCAACAAACTTTCTTTTTATTTTAATTGCTATTTCAGGAGGTTTAATATTTTTACCATTTTTTTAAATTCAATAAAAATGTCTTTATCATTAAAAGCAAAAGTAAACCATCACAAGATTTAGCTAATTCATCTGATAAGTGAAAAGATTTTTAAATATTCAGTTTTTACTCCATCAAAATTTATAGCAGATAAAGTACTTTTTAGTCATATATTCAACAACAGCTTCTGAGTCATCTTTAGATATTTCTTTTTAAAGTACTCAGATTATTTTTTTAAAAATCTCATAATTATCAATATTAGTCATCAGAATACCTCTCATTTTCTAAATCTTGAAAAGGTCTTGCTAATTTATAATAAATTTTTCTATATTATCTGTAACATCTTTAAATTCAGAAAATTGTCCTGATAGATAAGCAGAATAAAAAAATTACATCTTTCTTTAATATTATGTTTCTCAGCATAGATTTCTATAGCATTTAAAAAAATAAGGACTATGAGTATTTAATAATATATGCATATTAAATTCTTTTTGTATAAGGACAATTAGTTCAGCAAAAAAATAATTTGCCAAGCAGGGTGCAAATGAATTTCAGGTTCATCTAAAAATGATAACTCCATTTTTCTTCTAAAAATACCTTTTTCTAGTAAAGTTTTTTAAGATTACAAATGTTTTTAATCCAGCAGATAAATTTTTTTAATATCTAGTTCTTTATTATTAAATCTATAAGAAAAAAATCATTAGTATTTTTTTATTAGATTCAATCATATATCCAGAACATATACTATTTAATTTTTTTGTAAATATTTTCTAATTTTTTTGTTATAATAATTTTTTTCCAATATTATTAGTTTTATCTTCTATTTCAGAAAATAGCCTATATCTTAAAAATTCTTTATGATTAGATAGATTATTATAAAAATTACTATCAATAATAAAAAGGGTCATCTAAATATAAAGCTTCTGTATTAATACTAATTTCACAAGTTTTTTCAATATTTTTTTATTTCATTCTCAAATATTTCAATTTTAATTTTTCTTATCTTTTTATCTTAATTTCAATTATTCCTTCTTCATCAGAAAAATATATTATTAATTTGCTTATTGAATTCAACATTCAAATTTTTTTATTTAATATTGATTTTTTTCAGTTTCAGCATTAGGAATATTTAATATTTCTTTAATTTTTTTCAGTTATTTCATTAATATCCTCATCTTTTGTAAAAATTTAAATTGTATTTTTGGGAATATTCAACTACTTTATTTTTTTAAGTTTACTTCATTATATTTATATATTTCAGAGTTTTTCAATAATCTCATTTACAAGTTGATTAATATTAAAAGTATCTTCAAAATTATTTTTAAAAACAATACTTTTTATAAATTCTAAATTATCAGAAAAATTTTTTTGGCTATTGTAAATTTTTATAATGTCTTTTTGTTGTTCACTTATTTTCTTGTCAATATTATAAAACGAATTAAATACTGTGAATAAAGATTTACTTATAGTACTTTTTTTCCAGTATCATTTTTCTCCAGCTATCACAGTTATCCCAGCAATTTTAATATTAGCTTCTTTAACTTTTCCAATATTTTTTTATAAAAAAATTTCCATATTATCACCTTCTTTCTATCAATTAAATCACACATTTTTTTCTATCAATCCCACACATTCAATATGACTAGTTTGAGGGAACATATCCACAGCTTGTAGTTTTCTTTAAAGTGTAGCCCTTTTTCAGAAAAATAGTTTCACATCTCTTGCAAATGTTGAGGGATTACAAGAGATATATACAACTTCCTTTAGATTAAGTTCAGCAACCTTATCTATGATAGAAGCCTCTAATCCCTTTCTTGGAGGGTCAAATATAATAGTATCTATTCTTTTGTTAGCATTTATAAGATTGACTAATTCTTTTTCAACAGACCCATTAATAAACTCAATATTTTTCTATTCCATTTTCTTTAGCAGTTTTTCTCCATCTTCACTAGCAGATTTCACTATTTCAATAGCATAGACTTTTTAGCCTTCTTTGCCATTATCATTCCAATAGTACCTGTGCCTGAATAGGCATCAACAATGTACTTATCATCTATATTGTCAAAGAAATTTATTGCTATATCATATAATCTTTTAGCTTGTTTTACATTTATTTGGAAAAAAATGAAGTAGGTGATATATGAAATTCTATCCCATTTAGATTTTCTTTTTATAGACTCCTCACCATAGATAAAAATATTCTTTTTCTCCAATAACAGTATTAGTTTTTTTAGAGTTTAAAGAAATATAGATAGATTTAATTTCTTCTATTTTTTTCTCTAAGTCTAAATAAAAAGATTTTTAATATTTTTCAGTAATCTTGTTAGAATTGATAATAAGAACAAGCATAGCTTCATTATTAGAGTTTGTTCTTATCATTACATTTCTTAAAAAGTCCTTTATGAGTAATTTCATTGTAGACAGAGATTTTATTCTTATTTAAAATTTCTTTTTAATTCTTTTATAATTCTATTACCTAACTTAGAATTTAAAATATTTTCATCAACTTCAAAAAAACTTCATGGCTTTTTTTCTTTTAAAGAAACCTGTAATAATTTTTATTCCCATAGACAGAGAAAGGCTCAATAATCTTATTTCTATAGTTATATACATCTTCACTTGCTAGGACATCGGAAATTTCTATATCAGGAAGTCCTGCAATTTTTTTCTCATAACTTCTTCAACCATAAGTTTTTTTGTATTTCAATTGACTTTCATACTTAAGCATAGCAAAAATCACAGCCATAGAAATCTTCAAAAAGTAAATTTATGACTGTCTATTCTTTCAGGAGAAGCCTTAATAATATTTTTTAATTAGACCCCTAGCATAAGTTTTTACAGAAATTATTTCTATTTCAAGTTCATCTTCAGGTATGGACATAGGAACAAAAAAACAGCAAAAACCATTGTAATATCCTAGCCCTTCTCCACCAAAGACTATTTTATCAATCTTTATTTGTATAATATCAGCTACTTTTTAACATTTTATTCCTCAATTTCAAAGTAAACTACTTCTTCAGTCACTTTCATTCCTTTGGCTTCCATATCTCTTTTTAATTTTATCTAAGTCTAATTTACTGTCATAGTAGATAATTTTTTATCTAAGTCTTTATCTAATTCTTCTAAAGTTTCATTTGCAGCTTTTTAATTGCTTTTCAAGTTCTGTAACTTCTCTTAAAGTTTGTATATTGAAGAGCCAAATAAAGACAACAGCAATAAAAAGTAAGTAAAGCTAAGTATTTCATATTAATCTAAAATCCTTTCTAAAAATTCTAAGTTTAGAAGAGTGAGCTCTGTTATTATTTTTAATTCATCTTCTACAGGTATTATAGGCTTTCTTGTTATAACTTCAAATTTCTTTACTCCACCACACATGCAAATAGGAATATCTTTAGGACATTTACAAGCTGTTGCTAAGTCTTTAAATTTATTTTTTTAACTATTCTATCTTCTAATGAGTGGAAAGTAATTATTCCTAATCTTCCTCCAACTTTTTAAAAAGTTCAACAGCCTTAGACATTGCATTTTTCTAAAACTTCTAATTCTCTGTTGACTTCAATTCTGATAGCCTGAAAAGTCTTTTTTTAGCAGGGTGCTTTGAAGCTCTTTCAGGATAGGCTCTTCTAATTAAAGCAACTAATTCAAAAAGTTGTTATTATAGGCTTAATTTTTCCTATTTTCACAGATTAATTTTGCTATTTTTTTCTAGCAAATCTTTCTTCGCCATATTCAAAAATTATTCTTGATAGTTCTTCTTCAGAATAAGTATTAACTACATCATAGGCAGATAATTTTTGCTCTGTGTTCATTCTCATATCTAATTTTTACATCATATCTGTATGAGAAACCTCTATCAGCTTCATCTAGTTGTTTAGAAGAAACTCCTATATCCATAAGTATTCCATCTACCTTTATCAATTCCTGCCATATAGGCTAGAGTATCTATATTTTCAAAAATTCCCTTTTAGAACCTTCCATTTAGAAGCATATTTTTCTAATCTCTTTTTGAATATTCTATTGCATTACTATCTTGATCTATAGATAGAAGAAGACCTTTATCGGATAATCTTTCTAATATTCCTTCAGAGTGACTTCCTCCTCCAAGAGTACAGTCTATATATACACCATCAGGATTTATAACAAGATTATCTAAGGTTTCATAATACAAGACAGGGATATGATAATCATTTCCAATTTTTTTCCATAAAATCTCCATTTTTCTAATTATTAAATTATTAAAATTGGGGCTGTTGCAATCATAAAAAAGTAAAAAAATAGTTCATTACTGAGTAAATTTCTTAACGATAAAAAAATCAAGAATTCACTGCAAATCAGGAAACTCGTTACACTCAAACACTCCTGAATTTGCTCGGCTCATTCTATTTTGATTTTTTTATCTAAAATTCCATTCGTAACTCACTTATTTTTTTACTTTAAGATTGAAAATTTTAATTTTGCAACAGCCCCTCTTATGATATTACCAAGTTAAAGCAATAATTATTTTGACTAAAAATCTTTTGTAAAGCTTCTAAAGTTAAAACTAGAAGCATTGGTGAAAAGTCTATAGGTAAAATCTATAAATTTATCTAAAAAGTCTTTAAATGGTTTCAATATAGGGTCAGTTAAATTATATATAAGGTCAGTAAAGTTATTATCCATTGGTATCCAAGATAAAAAAACTCTAATCATTATTAGTATGTAAACACACCAAATCATTCTATCTAATATTGTTATAAGTGAATATGTTAAAAGTGGCATAATCCCTCTTTTTCTATTGTTCTAAAAATAATGTTTAGCCTTAAACGTATATTCCCAACCTGACCATATTGTTAAGATAACTGGAATCAACATCAAGACTTCAGCTATTGTAAAAGAAATAACTAGCTAGATTAAAACCTATATACGCTATGGCTAAAAGCAATTACAATAACAAGCATTTGGCTAGTTGTCTTGTATTTTTCCTAGATTACCAGCTGCTATGATTTCTCCCTTGGCTGCCGCTAGTATTCTTATTCCACTGATCAGAAATTCACGTGCTAAGACGATGATAGACATCCAACCTGGAATATATTCTAGTTGCACAAATATTACAAGTGCTGAGATTACAAGTATCTTATCTGCAAGAGGATCCATAATTTTCCTGAAATCAGTTATAGATTGTATTTTCTTGCAATATAACCATCAAAGAAAATCAGTCAATGAGGCAACAACAAATATCACAAGAGAAATCATTCTAAAGATAAAACCAAATTTACTTGAATCAGATGCTTGTAAAAACATTATAAAAGGGATAGCCAATAAAAATCTAATCATAGTCAATCTATTAGGTAAATTCATAAAAACCCTCCGAAACTTAAAATTAAACTTTTTCTTACTTAAAGAGATTTTTCCACCTTCCATAGAAATAACTCTAACTTTGAAAAACATCTCCAACTGAAAGTACATCTTCAACTTTTTTCAACTCTTTCAGGAGAGATTTCAGATATATGTAGTAAACCTTCTTTACCAGGTAAAATTTCGCAAATGCACCAAATTTCATTATAGAAACAACACGACCTTCATAAACTTCTGTTGTATTCAACTTCTCTAACAAAAAGAATCTATAAGTTTTTAAAGTCTTTTTCTAAAACTTCAGCATCTTGAGCGAAAAACAGATACAAGTCCATCATCTGTTATATCAACAGTAGCACCTGTTTGATCTATGATACTCTTAATATTTTTTTCCACCTAGTCCAATAAGAACAGCAATCTTGTCTTTTTGGAATAGTGATTTGTTGAATTCTAGGTACATTAGATTTTTAATTCAGCAGGTTTAGAAATTGTATTGTTCATAAGTTCTAATATTTGTTGTCTAGCTTCATGAGCTTGATTTAAAGCAATTCTCATGATTTCTTCAGTTATACCTGTGATTTTTAATATCCATTTGTAGAGCTGTGATACCAGATTTAGTACCAGCAACTTTTAAAGTCCATATCTCCTAAGTGGTCTTCAAGTCCCATTATATCTGTTAAAACAGTGAATTCTTCTCCTTCTTTGATAAGTCCCATAGCTATACCTGCAACATGTTCTTTTATAGGAACTCCAGCAGACATAAGTGATAATGAACCTCCACAGATAGAAGCTTGTGAAGATGAACCATTAGATTCTGTTATTTCAGAAACAACTCTTATAGTGTAAGGGAATTCTTCTTCACTAGGGATAACATATCTTAAAAGCTCTTTCAGCAAGTGAACCATGTCCTAATTCTCTTCTTCCAGGTGAACCCATTCTTCCAACTTCTCCAACTGAGTATGGTGGGAAGTTATAGTGTAGATAGAATTTTTTTATAATATTCTTTTTCTAAATCATCTATCAATTGTTCATCAGCTTTAGTTCCTAATGTAGTTATAGCAAGAGATTGAGTTTCTCCTCTTGTAAATAGTGCTGATCCATGTGGAATAGGTAAAACATTAATTTGAGCATCTAGAGGTCTAATTTCTGTAGTAGTTCTTCCATCAACTCTATGTTTATGATATAGTATAGCTTCTCTTACTAATTTTTTCATTAAATCATGGTAGTAAGTTTTTAAATTCAGTAATTACATCTTCTGGTAATTCTTCTTCAGGAACATCAGGATAATTTTTCTTCTACAAATTTATTCAATAGTTCTTCTTCTAAAGAATCAACAGCTTCTTCTCTATTTTTTTCTTACCTGTAGTTAATACAGCTTCTTGTAATCTTTTGTGTCCATTTGTATCAATGAAGTCTTTAACAAGAGGTAAAACTTCTTCTTTTGTAAATTCTATATTTTTCTTTTCCATATAATTTAGCAAAAACTTTTGAAATTCACAGATTTTTTGATGTTGTCATGTGCGAACATAATAGCTTTTTAACATAGTTTCTTCATCTAATTCTTTTTGCTCCTGCTTCAACCATGTTTACAGCATCTTTTTGTTCCTGCAACAGAAAGATCAAGTTCACTTTCTTCTAATTCAGTAGGAGAAGGGTTTTAAAATAAATTCTCCATTTTTTATATCCAACTGTAACCCCTGCAACATATCCTAAGAATGGAATATCAGAAATCATAAGTGCAAGTGAAGAACCAATTATACCTAAGTAATCAGGTGTATTCACTTCATCATATGATAGAACTGTATTAACAATATGTACATCATAGTTGAAACCTTCAGGAAACATTGGTCTTATTGGTCTATCAATAAGTCTAGCTATCAAAAGTAGCATTTGTTGAAGGTCTTCCTTCTCTTTTGTTAAAACCTCCAGGAAATTTACCAGTAGAATAGAATTTTTCTACATAGTCAACAGTTAAAGGGAAAAAGTCAGCTCCCTTTTCTAGCTTCTTTACTACGGTTAGCAGTAGATAAAACAACTGTATCACCGTATTGAATAACAATAGCTCCACTAGATTGTCTAGAGATTTTTACCAGTAGAAACTTTTTAAAGTTCTTCCAGCAAGCTCTAGCTCCATAATTTTTCATCAAACATTAAATTTTTTTCACTCCTTAAATCTTAATCGATATTTTCTAGATAATTATATCACAGTAAACAAAAATACTATTCAATAATGTCAGCAACTTTTTAAATTTAAATAGTCAATTAATTTTTGTGGAGAGATTTCTATTTGTAAACCTCTCAAACCTCCGCTTATTAAAATAGTTTCATTGTCAGTAGCTGAATTGTGAATAAAGGCAGTATGTCTTTTATAGCTATAGGAGAGCAACCTCCTCTTAAATAACCAGTCATAGAAAATAAATCTTTCATTGGTAACATTTCAACTTTTTACTTCCTGAAATTTTTGCTAATTTTTTAAGTCTAATTTTTTTCTAAACCTGGAATACAAGCTACAATCATTTCTTTCTTTTCGTTTAATAGAACCAAAGTTTTAAATATCCTTGTGATGTCCCTCATTAGTTTTTTATTGCTACTGACAAAAGCATCTAAATGATCTTCGTCAACTTCATATTCTCTAACAATGTGTTCTATTTTGTGTGTTTCTAATTCTCTTATTGCATTTGTTTTTTTCTATAATTTTTCACTATCCTATTTCTATTCTATTTTTTTACTATAATCAAAAATTAATGTTTTAATTTTGTCAGAGCGACTTTTAAGCAACTTTTATTTTACCATATTTTCAAAAATTTTAAAAGATTTAGATTGCTTTACAAAACTATATAAATAGTATAATAAAGGAAAAATTATACAGTATTTTGACAAATTTATTATTATTTTTTTATTATGAAGGAGAGTGTTCATGGCGATTTTTAAAGAATTATTTGATCCGAAAGAATCAAAATGGGGTGGAATAAGCTTACCTATGTTCTTAGCAGCATTAGTAGTTGTCGCAATAATGGTATATGTACCTTTTTGGATTAGATAAAGAAGGAAACCCAGGAAGTTTTTAAGACCTAACTTTTTAATTATGTTTTCAGCTTTAGCTGTATTTGGTCTTTTATTTGGAGAAATTGGTGATAGAATTCCTATTTGGGATGAATATGTAGGTGGGGGAACTATCTTAGTTTTTCTTTGTTGCAGCTGTATTTGGAACTTATGGATTAGTTCCTGAAAAATTTATGTCTGCTGTTGATGTCTTTTATAATAAACAGCCTGTTAATTTCTTAGAAATGTTTATACCTGCATTGATAGTTGGATCAGTTTTAACAGTTGACAGAAAGACTCTTATTAAGTCAATAAGTGGATATATACCTCTAATTATAGTTGGTGTATTTGGAGCTTCTGTTTGTGGTATGGCTGTAGGATTTATCTTTGGAAAAACTCCTCAAGATGTAATGATGAATTATGTTTTTACCTATAATGGGTGGAGGAACTGGAGCAGGAGCTATACCTATGTCTGAAATGTGGTCTTCAAAAACTGGTAGACCTGCATCAGAATGGTTTGCTTTTGCTATTTCTATTCTAAGTATAGCTAATGTTTTTGCAATAATAACAGGAGCATTATTAAAGAAATTAGGAGAAGTTAAACCTAATTTTAACAGGTAATGGAGAATTAATTATAGATAATTCAAAAGAAGCTATAAGAGATAAAGAAGTTGAAGTTAAACCTGAACTTACAGATACAACTGCTGCATTTATCTTAACAGGTATATTATTGATGACAGCTCATATTTTAGGAGAACTTTGGTCAGCATTTGCAAAAAGTCATAATATAGATTTTGAATTACATCGTTTAGTATTTTTAATTCTTTTAACTATGTTCTTAAATATTGCTAATGTAGTTCCTGATAGACTAAAAAGCTGGAGCAAAAAGAATGCAAACTTTCTTCTCTAAACATACAATTTGGATACTAATGGCTGCTGTTGGATTTACAAACAGATGTAAAAAGAAATAGGTGCTGCACTGTTACCTTCTAATGTTTTAATTGCTTTAGCTATAGTATTTGGAGCAGTTGGATTTATTATGTTAGTTGCTAGAAAAATGAAATTCTATCCAATTGAAGCTGCTATCACTGCTGGACTTTGTATGGCAAACAGAGGAGGAGCAGGAGACGTTGCAGTTCTAGGAGCTGCTGATAGAATGGATCTTATGTCATTTGCTCAAATATCTTCTCGTATAGGAGGAGCTATGATGCTAGTATTTGGTTCTGTACTATTTAGTATCTTTGCATCATAATTATAATTATTACAGTTAGCCAAAAATTTAGCTATAATTCATTTAAGAAAAATAACTTAATTTAGATTAGGAGGACAGGAATGAACAAGATTAAAAATTATGGAAACATGCCTAAGAGATGGACATCAATCACTTATGGCAACACGTATGACAACAGCTGAAATGTTACCAATAATTGAAAAATTAGATAGTGTTGGTTATCATTCATTAGAAATGTGGGAGGAGCAACTTTTGATGCTGCCCTAAGATTTTTAAATGAAGATCCTTGGGAAAGACTGAGAGAGATCAAAAAGAGAGCTAAAAACACTAAACTTCAAATGTTATTAAGAGGTCAAAACCTATTAGGTTACCGTAACTATCCTGATGACATTGTTGAAAGATTTGTTAAAAAAATCTATACAAAATGGTATTGATATAGTTCGTATATTTGATGCTTTAAATGATGTACGTAACTTAAAGACAGCTTGTGAAGCTACAAAAATATGGTGGACATGCACAACTTGCTATGAGTTATACTATAAGTCCTGTTCATACTATAGAATATTATAAAAATCTAGCTTTAGAAATGCAAGAAATAGGTGCAGACTCTATAGCTATAAAAAGATATGTCTGGAATCTTATTACCAGAAGTTGCTTATGAATTAGTTAAAACTTTAAAATCTGTTTTTAAGAGTACCTGTAGAAGTTCATACTCATGCAACAGCAGGACTTGCAAGCATGACTTACCTTAGAGCTATTGAAGCAGGAGCAGACATAGTAGACACTGCTATATCTCCACTATCAGGAGGAACTTCTCAACCAGCTACAGAAAGCCTTGTTAGAACTTTACAAGGAACTGAAAGAGAAACAGGATTTGATTTAAATCTATTAAAAGAAATAGCAGAATATTTCAAACCTATAAGAGCTAAATACTTACAAGAAGGAATCTTAAATCCTCAAGCTCTTATGACTGAACCAAGCATAGTTGAGTATCAATTACCAGGAGGAATGTTATCTAACTTCCTATCTCAACTAAAAATGCAAAAAGCAGAACACAAATATGAAGACGTTTTAAGAGAAATCCCAAGAGTAAGAGCAGATTTAGGATATCCACCTCTAGTTACTCCTTTAAGCCAAATGGTTGGGACTCAAGCTATATTCAACATCTTAACTGGACAAAGATATAAATTAATACCTAATGAAATAAAGAACTATGTAAGAGGTCTTTACGGTAAGAGTCCAGTGCCTATAACAGATGAAATAAAGAAAACTATTATAGGAACAGAAGAAGTATTTACAGGAAGACCAGCTGATAAATTAGCACCTGAATATGATAAATTAGTTGAAGAAAGCAGAGAATTTGCAAGAAGCGAAGAAGATGTATTATCTTATGCTCTTTTCCCTCAAGTTGCAAAAGGATTTCTTAATAAAAAAAATATGAAAATGAATAATAAAAAAATATTGCTACTTTGGCAACAAAAAGCTCTATTATATGAGGTTAGTATAAGCCCAAAAGCAGGACTTGTTAGTCGTCTTAGTAATGGTTCACATAAGGATATGAATTTCTATACATTTATTGATTCAAGTTTGGCACTACATAACTATTTCTTGAATTGCTTTGATTACGGACAAGAGAATCTTTTTTTCTTGTCCCTAATTTTTTTAAAGACTTAAGAGAAGTTGGAAAAGTAGCAGAAAAAGAGATGTATGAAGCTACAAAGGGTATCAACACTCATAAGGGAACTATTTTTCTATAGGGGATTTTTACTTGCTGTTTTAGGTGTGCATTTAAAAGAAAATAAAGAAATTGACCTAAAAATTTTTAAGTGAAAAGATAAAAAGAAATGTGTAAGCCACTTTTTAAAATGAGTTGGAAGCTACCAAAAATATTTCTACCTATGGAGAAAAAGGCATACAAAGGAATATCATTTTACAGGTGCAAGAGGACTTGCTATTTCCGGCTATGAAATAGTTTTTGCTAGATGGTATCAATAAGTTAAAAAGATTTTTTTGTAAGACTTTTAGATTTTGAAACAGCTTGTATACTTTTTTGTTATTTTTACTATATGTCTGTTTTTAGATGACACAAATATAGTAAATAGAGCAAGTATTACAACACTTAAAGAAGTTCAAATCCTATCTAAGGAGCTTTTTTTGAACAACATAGAAAAAAACATTAGTAAAAGAAAATATTAAAAACTCTATGTCAAAAATTAAATGATATTTTCATAGAAAAATATAAGTGCTGGTGGTAGTGCAGATTTACTAATTTTGACAATTTTTATACATTTTTAACATGCGAAAATTAAGGAGGTAACTATGGTTTTTAAAAACTGTTGGTATTGCTGGAACATTAGAATCAAGTGATGCTATGATAACTGTTGAACCTGCCAATGAAGGTGGGATTGTTATTGATGTTTCAAGCTCAGTAAAAAGACAATTTGGTAGACAAATTACAGAAACTGTGCTTAACACTATAAAGGAATTAGGAGTTGAAAAATGCTTCTGTTAAAGTTGTGGATAAGGGTGCATTAAATTATGCTCTTATAGCAAGAACTAAGGCTGCAGTATACAGAGCTGCTGAATCTAAAGAATATAAATTTTAGGAGGAATTATGGCAATTAGAGATAGATTAAGAAGAACAATGATGTTTCTACCTGGAAACAATCCGTCAATGATTACAGATGCTCATATCTATAAACCAGACTCTATAATGATTGACTTAGAAGATGCAGTAAGTGTAAACCAAAAAGATGCTGCTAGATTTTTTTAGTTTCTGAAGCATTAAAAAGCTATAGATTACAAAAACAACTGAAAGAGTTGTAAGAGTAAATGGATTGGATACTCCATTTGGAGCAGATGACATAAGAGCAATTGTAAAAGCTGGAGTAGATGTAATAAGACTTCCTAAGACTGATAATCCAGATGAAATAGTTGCTGTGGATAAACTTATCACAGAAGTTGAAAGAGAAATTGGTAAAGAAGGAGAAACTTTACTAATGGCAGCTATTGAAAGTGCTGCAGGAATTATGAATGTTAAAGAAATAGCTCTTGCAAGTAAAAGACTTATGGGAATAGCTCTAGGAGCAGAAGACTATGTTACTAACTTAAAGACTTCTAGAAGTAAACATGGTTGGGAACTATACTATGCAAGAGAAGCGATAGTTCTTGCTGCAAGAAATGCAGGAATCTATTGCTTTGATACTGTTTATTCAGATGTTAATAACATAGAAGGTTTTAGAGATGAAGTACAATTCATTAAAGATTTAGGATTTGATGGAAAATCTTGCATACATCCTAAGCAAGTTAGAATAGTACATGAAATTTATACACCTAGCCAAAAAGAAATTGAAAAAAATCAATCAGAATTATAAATGGAGCAAAAGAAGCTGAAGCTAAGGGTTCAGGAGTTATATCTGTTGATGGTAAAATGGTTGATAATCCAATTATTATGAGAGCTCAAAGAGTGCTAGACTTAGCAAAAAGCTAGTGGGATTTATAAGGAGGACTAATCATGAAATTTAATAAAAAAATGCAGTTGGTAGAGAAATTCCTGAATACTTAGAAGGAATTGGAGAATTAGTTCCTTTTAAAGGTGTTGACGCAATAAAAACCAACTAAAAAGTAAAGCTGGAGCAAAATTAAGAATGAGAATTCAAGATGAAAAGAAACTTGTTGCCAGCATAGAAGAAGCAATTAAAAATCAGGATTAAAAGATGGAATGACTATATCTTTCCACCACCATATGAGAAATGGAGACACAGTAGTTAATAGAGTTCTAGATATAATCTCTAAAATGGGAATTAAAGATTTAACTTTAGCTCCAAGTTCATTATCACCTTGTCATGCTCCTGTTGTTGACCACATAAAGAGTGGAGTTGTTACAGGAATCCAATCAAGTGGACTTCGTGAACCTTTAGGAGATGAAATTTCAAAAGGTATACTTAAGAAACCTGTTATCATAAGAAGCCATGGTGGAAGAGCAAGAGCTATTGAAGATGGAGAATTACATATAGATGTAGCTTTTATTGCAGCACCTAGTTGTGATGAAATGGGAAATATGAATGGTAGAACTGGTAAAAGTGCTTGTGGATCTATGGGATATGCAATAGTTGACGCTCAATATGCTGATTATGTTATAGCTATCACAGATAATTTAGTTCCTTTCCCTAATTCGCCAGCAAGTATAGACCAAACTTTAGTAGATGCTGTGGTTGTTGTTGATGAAATTGGAGATCCTAAAAATAGTTTCAGGAGCCATAAGATTTTTCTGATAACCCAAGAGATTTATTAATAGCTCAAAAATGCAGTTAAAGTTATTATAAACTCTGGATACTTTTAAAGATGGATTTGTTTATCAAACAGGAGCTGCAGGAGCAAGTTTAGCAGTTACAAGTCTTTTAAGAGAAGAAATGATAAAGCAAAACATAAAAGGCTTCTTTAGGACTAGGAGGAATAACTACTCAATTAGTTGACTTCTTGAAGAAGGACTTATGAGTGCGCTATATGATACTCAATGTTTCTGACTTAGATGCAGTAAGATCTATAAAAGAAAATGAAAGACATATTGAAATTACAGCTTCTCAATATGCTAATCCTAATACTTCAGGATATGCTGTAAATGATTTAACTTTTTTGTAATGTTAGGAGCATTAGAAATAGATAAAGACTTCAATGTAAACGTTATGACTAAGTCAGACGGTACTATAAACCAAGCAGTTGGAGGACACCAAGATACAGCTGCAGGAGCAAAAATTAGTGTAATATTAGCACCTCTTATGAGAGCAAGAATCCCTATAATAGTAGATAAGGTTACAACTGTATGTACTCCAGGAGAAGCAGTAGATGTTATTTGTACTGACTATGGAATAGTAGTAAATCCTAGAAGAAAAGATTTGATAGAAACTTTAACAAAAAGCTGGGGTTGAATTAAAAACTATTGAAGAAATGAAAGAAATGGCAGAACAATTAACTGGTAAACCTGATCCTGTTGAATTCACTGATGAAATTGTTGGTGTAGTTGAATATAGAGATGGTTCTATCATAGATGTTATCAAAAAGTAAAAGAATAAAACTAAATAGTAATAATAAAAAAGAATGACACTGAAAATAATTTTTGTTTTTGGTGTCATTTTTTTATTGAAAAACTAGAAAAAGCTTGTAAAATTGTACAAAAAAATAGTAAAATTAAATAAGAACTACGTTCGATATAAAAGAAATTAAATATGATTAAAATAAAAAGAGGGATATATTACTACAAAAAGTTGGACTTAATATAGATGGGTCTAATTTTAGACTTGTAAAATATCCTTTTTAATTAAAAAAATTATTTAAGGGCAGGGTAAAATCTTATGGATATCAAAAATAGAAGAAACAGAGGATAGTTTAAAAAAATTAT